>Ga0209002_10000390_pt1 | contig 34917 bp, 30 predicted proteins | sample Rifsed16ft2_FD_184010 | JGI IMG/M metagenome (GOLD analysis project Ga0209002, IMG submission 184010) | Soil microbial communities from Rifle, Colorado, USA - sediment 16ft 2 (version 2) | ecosystem: Environmental > Terrestrial > Deep subsurface > Rock core/Sediment | place: Rifle, Colorado...
CACGAAGAGAGAGAGCATTCCTGGTGCGTTCCTGAGTCCGCGTGATGTGACGATGAAGGCCGGGTTTCCTACGCCGTGCGGCGGGCCCGTGCGCTGCCGGGCGGCCAGACGCGCACACCACTCTGGCGCTCAGTGTTGCACTTCAAACTTGAGTTCAAGGAGTGCGCCACCGGTCTGCGCCTCGCTCAGCACAAGCCTTCGTAGACTCCGAGGAACCTACCGCGTTGCACTCCAGGGGTGCCGCCTGAGACGCTCGATGCCGTCATCATCAACGACCACGACGTAGACCGATGCAGCGCCGAACCCGGCGATGCGTTCGTTCGGCGGGAGCGTGAGTTGGCCGTCGAGCTGGCCTCGGCGGTTCACGACGTCATAGATGGTTTCCTCGTGGTCGGCGGACGATTGGTGCGGCACCAGGAGGCGGCCGTCGCTCGCTTCGAGCAGTGAACCCGACGGACGGAATGGAGACAACGTGGCCGGCCAATCCGAAAAAGCATCCGGCGATGTCACCGGGAGGTTGTTCTCCTTGGCCATCCGTGCCATCGCCGCGCGCTTCTCACGATCGTTCATGTTGATGGACGGAATCGGAAGGGGAGCACCGCGCGTCCATTTGCCGTCTGGAGCACGCCAGTCCACTCGGTATGGTTCGACACGCGCGACAGCCAGCCAACCGTCCTGGAACAGAATGAACTTCTCACCCGCGAAGAACGGGTTGATGCGCATCGTGACAGTCGAGAGTCTGCCGTCGGCGTCGTACCGAGCTTCCACTCGGGCCGGCTGGCGCCGGACCGCGGTGAGCGTATCCACCGTCCCGCGCGCGCGCGACACGAGTACGAGCGTGGTGCTGTCGTCCTTGCCGATGATCGAAGGGCCCGGCTTGGGTGGAGGACGGCGCTGGGTCAGCACGTGGCCGAAGGTGTCCGCACCGCTCACAATCCCCGCTGCCGCGAGAACCGCGGGATCGTCGGGTGGGATCGTCGCGACGACGCGATCGCCGTGCAAGAGAAGCCAGCGGCGATTGGCATTGTCGGACATGACGCTCGAGTCCGCCGCAAGCCCGTAAACTGTACCCGCGCGCGCGTACTCACCGGGCCCGCGGCCCTTGTGACTCACGTCCACTACGGAGCCGTTCCTGAAATCAATAACGACCAGGCCGCGGTCGTTTGGATCCGAGACGATCACGCGTCCGTCCTTGAGTTCCCGCACCGATTCCACGCGTGTGAACTCGTGGTCCAGCCTGCCGCTTGGCGGAGCGAGTGGGGTGATCCGGATCGCCTGTGCGAGCGCCGCGCTCGGCAGGAACAGGACAGCGGCGACGAATGGATATCGCATCCCTACCTCCGTTCCGACTATCGTACCACTTCATACACGGCGATGTACTCCACGCCGAGCTCATCGCGCCGGAGCACCAGCACGCTTCGCGCGTTGCCGCCGTCGGCGATGGCAATTCCGCCGCCGGGAAGCCACGCGGCCGCGCGCACGCGATGCAGCTCGACGCCGTCGCGCCCGATTTCCAGCCGCGGACCGCTGAGCCGCCATTCGGGAAGGGGCTGCTGCTGGGCACTCAGGTTCGACGAGGCGACGATGAGCGCCGTCCACAGGCAGCCGATGCTACGGTCGCTGACCGGAGTCGGCCTGTCCAACCGCCTCGGCTCGATGCGCCTGGCCGCGTCGTAAGCCGAAGGAGATCGAGTTCTGCTGCACCGCCAGGTTGAGCGCACGCATTGATGCTGTACCGCTTCCGCCGTGAGCGCAATCATCTGACGGGTGTCCGAACCGCGTCTGCAGCAACTCGGGGTCGGGGCGTCCCCGAAACTGCCTATGGGCTCGGGAGGCGAACGTCGAACGCGTTAGACTGGCGTTCGGCGACCGGGAGCGTCGCGCAACTGCCCGGGGTGGCTGGTGCGTTGGCGCAGAGAATGAGCGCCACGCGCAGGCGCCCCGTGCGCCAAGCGGGCTGGATCGGTGGATTCGCGTCTGGTGAATCGGAACTGACGAGTGGAATCTCAAACGACAGTAGACTGCCCGGTGGTACGACGCCAGCCGGGACGCCGCCCACGCAGGCCCATGCGATGCCAAGAAATAGCTGCGCAGTGCTGTCAGCGTCGGTGCGAGCGAGTGAGTAAATCGGTCCTTGATCGGTCGGCATGCAGCGAGCGAAGAACACCGGAGCCGCCGTGCGGTTCGTGTATGACGCGAGCGCTCGCGCAATGTATGTGTTGCCAACATGCCGAAGCGTGTACTTGACGGAATCCGTCTGCACAGGCGAGTTGTCGCGCGCGGGAGGCGCGGGCTCACCGGGCGGACGTGCCCCGCCTGCCGCCCCAACCGGGGATGTATCGCGGCACGAGAGGCACGCGACAGCCGCGGCCAAGCGCAACGTTGCAACGAACCCACTCATCGCCTGCTCGAAGGTCCTCGGGATCGCCCTGACGGATCAGGGCTCAGCTGCGCGGCCGAATGGCCGCACACATTGATGCTCGACGGCAAGGACGGCGCGCGCAGCCACCTGCTGCCGTGCGACGCCGCGACGTCGGCAATTCCACGCTACGCGCCCACTTGGCGAATGCGTTCGATTCATGGTGCGAAGCCCAGTTGCAAGCTCGCCACCTTCGGGTAGTCGGCGCGGACATTGATGCCGAGCCCGGCTTCGAGGTCCAGTCGGAATCGGCCGCGCGAGATTCCAAGAGCCGCGCCGCCGTAGGAGGCCGCGAAGGTCCAGTCGGGGCCTATGCTGCGAAGCTGCACAATGCGCCCGACGATGGGTTCCGCGAAGCCACGGAAATGGTACTGCCATCCGGTTGAGCCCGACGAGCCATACTGCACGGCGAGGCCAACTCCGCCGAAATACCGGACGTACGGCTGAAGCCGCTCATCGCATGAGGAAGACTGCGTGCAGTACCGTTGTATGGCCTCCAGATTGCGAAGCAGTGCCGCGTGTGCGCCAATGCCGACGCTGAACTTCTCGAACCGCCGAAGCTGGATGTCGGCGCGCAGGAGACCGCCCACGCTGTTGCCGACCGTTCCGTAGTTCGGAGTACTCTCCGTCCAGACAACGACAGGCCCGGCCGCGATCGTCCACGGCCGGCCGGACTGAGCGGAGGCGTGGCTTGACGCTGCCAGAAGTCCAAGGCACGCAAGAACGAGGCGTTTTGTCATCGCGCGCCACCCACCGCGATGAACTGTCCCGGGCGGGCGGTCCGCGCGTCGAACTCGACGAACTCCCGCTTCAGTTGGATCGGGACGCACTCATCCAGAAGAACGCGCATCCGCGAGCGTGACCTCTTTGGCGTACTCCAGAGCCTCGAGCGCTTGCTCGCGGGTGACGGACGGGAAGTCGGCCAGGAACTGATCGAGCGTATAGCCGCCCTCGATGTAGTCCATCAGGGCGTGAAAGGGCACGCGGGTCCCCAGGAAGACGGGGGTGCCGCCCAGGATCTCAGGGTCTGAATGAATGACGTGCTGCGTCATCGGAGGCTCGTTTCGCGATCTCTGAATAATAGCCAAGGGCGAACTGGTGTGGCTCACTCCAATCCTCCAGTCACGTTCTCCCGCGAAGCGGGAGCGATCCTTGCGAGGCGTCGCTGCATCACGCGCGCGGACGGTGTCGGCGCGCTACGGCGCGACCATCGCGTACGCCGAGCAGATCACGAAGAGAGCGAGCACGGCGGGTGCGTTCCTCAGTCGGCGTGATGCGACTCGGGACCGCTCTTCCAATGCCGGCCCGGGCTGACCCCGGGCCGCATTCGCCTCACGAAACCGGCCGGTCGAGGACTTCGCGGATCCTCGCGCCCAGTTGCCGCGGCGTGAACGGCTTGGGCAGGAATGCCGTCGAGGCCTCGATGATCTCCTTCTGGAACACGGCCTCCTGAGAATAGCCCGACATCAGGAGGATCTTCGTTTCCGGACGCTCGGCGCGCAGCCGGCGCAGCAGCTCCGGCACGCGCATGCCCGACAAGACGCCATCCGACAGCACCAGGTGAATCACGCCATCGTGGGTCGCCGCGATGCGCGTCGCCGTCTCGCCGTCCGCGGCGGAAAGAACGCGATATCCCTGATGCTCGAGCGCGGTCACGATCAGCGCCAGGATCGGCGCGTCGTCTTCGACGACCAGGACCGTCTCCTGACCCTCGACGCCGGGGGCAGCGACCGGCGGAACGGCGGTCACCGTTTTCGCGTCGCTGGCCGGGAAGTAGCACTTGAAGGTCGTCCCGGCGCCCGGCTCGCTGAACGCGAAGATGTACGCTCGGCTCTGCTTCACGATGCCGTACACGGTCGCGAGCCCGAGGCCGGTGCCCTTCCCCTTTTCCTTCGTCGTGAAGAACGGCTCGAAGAGGTGCCCCAGCGTCTCACGATCCATCCCGGTGCCGGTGTCGCTGACGGAGAGGAGGACGTAACTTCCCGCCGGCAGCTCTCCCTGCTCGACGGCGTGGGGTTCGTCGAAGCGGACGTTGCGCGTCTCGATCGTCAGCGTCCCGCCGTTCGGCATCGCGTCCCGCCCGTTCACCGCGAGATTGAGCACGATCTGCTCGACCTGCGTCTTGTCGGCCCATACGCTGGCCAGCCGTTCATCAGCGGCCGTTTCAAGCCGGATGTCGGGGCCCAACAATCGGCGCAGCATCTTCTCCACGTCTCGAACGCTGTCGTCGAGCCGCAGGGCGTTCGGCTCGAACGGATGGCGTCGGCTGAACGTCAGGAGCTGCCGTGTCAGCGCCGTCGCGCTTCCGCACGCCTTCAGGATCTCGTCCACCCCGCCCGAGTGCGGGTGGTCCTGCGGGAGGTCCTGACGCATCAGGTCGGCATTGCCGATGATCGTCGTCAGCACGTTGTTGAAATCGTGGGCCACGCCGCCGGCCAGGCTCCCGAGCGCCTCGAGCTTCTGGGCCTGCCAGAGCTGCTGCTCGAGCGTCTTCCGGTCGCTGATGTCAATGAACGTATTCTCGATCCGCGCTTCTCCGGCCACCTCGTCGTGGAGCGTCAGGTTCGCGAGAATCCAGACCGGCTTGCCGTCGCGGCGCCGCATCTCGAGCTCGACGTTCCTGAGCTGTCCGCTCTTCTGCAGCTCCGCGAGCACGCGCTCGTATTCATCCGCTTCCCGGTAAAGCGTGGCCGCCGGCAGTTTCATCAGCTCCTCTGGAGACTCGAACCCGAATGCGCGGGCGAAGGCGTCGTTGCAGAGGATGATGCGGCCGTCCAGCGTGGTGGTCGCCACACCGGCGACGGTTTCGTCGAAGATCCGGCGGTACCGACGTTCCGCTCGGTGCCGGTCGGCCTCCGCTCGATCGAGATCCGATCCGATGCGACGCGCCAGGCGCGAAACGAGGACCGTCATGAGCGTCACTCCCGCGATGGCGATCCACCCCGTGACGAGCACGCGATTCGCGCCCAGCGCCTCGCCGAACCGGGCGTCGAGCAGGCCGAGGAACGCGACGAGGCCGGCGGTCGCCGGCAAGAAGGCCCGCAGCATGCGGGCGCGGGGCGACGGACCGGTGAGCGGCCTCAGCGGCCACACGTCCGGCCCGGCGGCCGCGACGATCGCCGACCCGAGCACGAGCAGACTGAGCGCCGTGGGAAGCGCGACCGGAATCGTGGAGCTGCCGTACAGCAGCGGGGAACCGTACGCGTAGCCGAGCGTGACGGTGGCTCCCACCAGTGCGGCCAGCGTCGCGCCGACACTCGCGTAGGCCGTGCGCAGACCGTACAGCGCGAGGGCGGCGGACAGGACCAGCAACGCTCCGGCCGTGACGGGGGACATGACGCCGAGCTGCACGCGTCCGAAGTCGCCGCCGGCGCCACCGAGGAGCTCGTCCAACCGCGCCGGAAACGCGAGGTTGACGAACGCGGCGAGCGCCACGGTCCACGCGAGCACCGAAACCGTGACGCGAACTCCTGCGCTGCGCTCCCACACCACGCGCGCGAACAGCGCGACTCCCAGCACGAGGAACGCGAGTGCCGTGGACGGCGCCATCGGGATGAAATCCAGCGGAGGGCGCACCAGGAGCGGCCACGCCATCGCCCAGCCGATGAGGACGATGACGCCGTGCGCAGCGACGGCGCTCGCCGCCACCGCGGCGGCGCGGGGCGCGCGGGACGTGAGCACAGTTCCGATGGTGAGCCTCGGTTTTGCGGGACTGCTTAACGCCTAGAAGCTTGCCACAGGCGGCACAAGGTGGGGGTGTCTCATTCTGACTCCCATCACGACACTTTTCGGCCAGGGGTCCGCGGGCCCTGAGCGATTCACGTCAGGGTCGTTTCGTCGGCGTGACCTGGATCGGCACCGCCACGACCGTCACGACGGGCTGGTCGAGCCGGCGATCGCCCCCCTCACGCGACTCCTCGCCGTACGTGGATCGCGGCGGCCGCCGCGAGTGCGGCCGCCATCGTGGCCAGCCCCATCAGCACGAAGCGCGGCACCACGATCGCGCCGACGTATGTTGGGCCGATGGACCGGCGCAGCCAGCGCCGCACGTACACCGCGAACGGCTCGCCCGCGACGCTCGCGTACGCCGCCGGCAGCTCGCTCGGCCCGCGCCACACGCGGGCGAACTTCTCCGGCCCGAGCGACCGCGCGAGGTGGTCGAGAAAGCGCGCGCGCAGCGTCGCGTTCCCGCGCCAGACGGCGGCGCGCTGAGACGCGAACACGTCGGTCGGCGGCGCGAGCACGCCACCCGGGCCGAAGCGCGCCGTCGGGTCGAACCCGGCGCCGAGCACGCCAGCCGCGCACGCTTCCAGCCGGCCCGCCGCGCACGCGATGATCCCGTCGGCACGTTCGTACACCCCGAACATCTGCCGCGCGAACGGCGTTGCCGCCCAGAGCGAATCGGGCAGCCGCGCCTGGGGCGAATAGCCGCTGCTCGCGACGAGCCATCCCTGCGCGCTCAGCGTTCGGGCCACCTGCGCCGACGGCGGCCCGAACGCAGCGTAGAACCCGCACGGACCCAGGTCCTCGACCTTCGGAAAGCCGGGAATCCCCGTGCGGAGCATGCTCGTCGTCGCGGCATCGCGCTGCACGACGGTCATGCGCTCTATGTGCCGCACGGGAACGCGCAGCACCACCACGCACCGGTCGCTCGCGCCGCGGTCCGGAAGGATGTACAGCAGGTATCCTCTCAACCGCGAGACGTCGGACCGGTCGGCGATCGTCACGACGAAGGCCACCCGCTCGACGGTGCCCGGCACCAGTGCCGGCAGCGCGTGCGCCCGCCGTGCGATCGCCTCGCGCTGAGCGACGGGGATGCGAGAGTCGAACACCGGGTCCGCGCCGCTTCGCACGGTGCGCACCACGGCCTGGATCGAGTCGGCGGACCGCCTCGCCTCCAGCCGGCGATCAAGCGTCCGCAGTCGCCCGACGAGTTGGTCGCGCTCCATCCGCTGTCGCAGGGCACTGTTCATCTGGAAGCGCCCGGGCTGCGGGGCCGGACGGAACACCACGCCGAGGAACACCGTGCCGAGCACGGCCGCGGCGATCCAGTTGCGCACCGTCAGTTCCACGGCGTGTTCCGCAACGAGAGGGCGAACGCGCCGGCGATCCAGGCGAGCGCGACCGCGAGGATGGCCGGCGTCGGCATCGCCTTCCGCGGGCGCGAGATCGTGAGTCGCGCGCGCCAGGCGTCGAGCAGTTCCGCCGGCGAGACGCCGGCCGTGCGTGCCAGCCGCGCGAGCGGCGGCGACGCACTGTCCGCGACCAGCCGGTCGAAGGCCCCTGCGCCTCCTCGCTCGAGCGCCGCGAACAGCAGCATCACCCGCGCGTCGTCGGGCATCGGCGGCTGGTACGCTGTCGCGGGAATGATCGCGACCGCCGCGGCGCACGCGTCACGCTCGCGCTTCGACGTGCACGCGAGGTAGCGGTCGGCGCCAAGCTGGTGCTCGAGCATTCCCCGCAGGTTCCTGAGGCCCTTCACGACGTCGGGATAGTCGCCGGCGTCGTACCACGCGTGCAGCGGATCCGCCACGGTCGTGAGGCCGAGCGTGCTCACGCAGGCACTGTCGTCGCCGGCGAGGCAGCGCCGCACGGCGCTCGACCCGGTTGCGACCGCGAGTCGAAAGGCGCGCTCCGAGAAGACGGCCGAGTCCCGGCCCGGCGCCCGGGGCGGGCTCACCCAGCTCCGGATGCCGGCGTCGAGCGACGCGTGCAGCGCGCGGCTGATCGCGAGCCCGAAGTTCCGGGCGACGTCGGCCGAGTCCGCCGGCCAGGGATCCTGCGGCAACGAGAGGTTCGTCGTGTCCACGCGCACCACCAGCGACAGCGCGCCGCGCTGCACGCGCGCCGTCTGGTTCGGGAAGATCCGCAGCGACGCGAGCACCGACGTGCGCGCGAGCGTGCGTCCGCCCGCATCCCCGAACGCCCGCCGCACGTCCGCCGCCATGCCCGCGACCGCCGACCGGACCAGCGACGCCGCGTCGTGCGTCACGACCACCGAGACGCCCTCGACGCGCAGGGTGTCGAGCACCGCCGGAGCCGGCTTCGCGGCCGGCGCCGGTGCGGCGGTCGCCGCCACCTTCGCCTCCGTCGCCGATCGCCGGTCGAACGCCGCGAGTTCCGCTTCCGTCCTCGCCTTCAGCGCCAGCAGCTCGGCGGTGCTCTGTGCCCGCGCCGGCGACGGCGTGAGCAGCAGGCCGAGCAGCGCGACACGCGCGGTACCGGTGGTGCGGCGCATCGCACGAGGCATCGCCGATTCAGACATCAATGAGCATCCACCCTTCAAGGAAGGGGGCGTACGGGCTCCTCGGCGAGAAGAGCCACTGGATCACCGAGAAGAGCATCGGGCGGTGCGCATGGTCCATCGTCGCACCGTAGAGCAGGTCGAGCACCAGCGTGAGGAGCATCCCGTAGAGCAGGACCTTCACGATCCTGGGGCTCGCGCTCACGATCGCGAAGAGCACCGCGTACACGGTGGCCGCCGCCACGAACCACCGCAACGCGAACCCGACCGAGTAGACGTGGAGCACGTTCGGGATCGGCACGATCCATCCGCCGGCGGCGGTCACGCCGGCAAGAAACACCGCCGGCAGCGCCAGCAGGAACAGTCCGGCCGCGAAGCGCCACGTCACGTACTGTGCGCGAGCGACGGGGAGGAGCAGGGCATACACGTGCTGGGTGCGCGTGTCGCTGTTCCACGTGGCGAGCGCGAGCCCGAGCGCCACCGCGGCCGCGTGGAGCTGGAAGAACACGCCGAAGCTTCGCGAGCGATTCAGAAGCTCCGGGATGAGGTACTCCCCCGCGCCGTCGAAGCTCATCTGCCCGCGCAGCACCCCGATCACGAGGAGCACGCTCGCGAGCGCGGAGAAGAGGAGGTATCCGCGGCTCCACTTCCACTGGGACCAGAGGATGGCGCGGAACATCAGGCGGCCTCCTGCGCCGCGCGCGCCGCCGGGGACGCGCTGCGGGCCGCCTTCAACAACGAGATGAACGCCTGCTCGAGATCGAGGTCAATCACCTCGTGCAGGGAAACGCCCGCCGACGCGAACCACGAGTGCATGGACGGCTCCCAGTTCCGCACGAGCCACTCCTCGGCGCCGCCACCGAGCGGCCGGCGCGTCAACGTGAGAAACGGAGTGGCGGCACCGCTGGGCGCCGCATCCGTCACGCGCACGCGCTTGATCCCGTTCCGGAACTCCGTCATCGGCAGCTCGGCGAGGAGTCGCCCGTGGTCCATCACGCCCACCCAGTCGCAGATCCGTTCCTGCTCGTGCACCAGGTGGCTCGAGACGAGCACCGTTGCCCGGCGCGTGGCGACGAACCCGGAGAGCGCCTCGAGCACCTCGTGCCGTACCACGGGGTCGAGGCCGTCCGTCGGCTCGTCGAGCACGAGCACCTCGGGACTCTGGGCAAGGGCGAGGAGCACCATCAGCTTCCCCGTCTGCCCCTTCGAGAGCGAGCCGACCGGCTGGCGCGCCGGCAGCTCGAACTGCGCGAGAAGCTTCGCGGCAAACGCTGCGTCCCAGCCGCGGTGAAACGCGGCGTGGTACCGCATCGCTTCCTCGACGGTGAACGACGGATAGACGTGCGGCCGTTCCGGCACGACGCCGATGCGCGCCAACGCCACTCTCGCGGCGCGCGGCATCGGGTGGCCCAGCACTTCGATCGTGCCGCGCTTCGCCCTCAGCAGGCCCAGGATGAGCCGCATCGTGGTCGTCTTCCCGGCGCCGTTCGGCCCGATGAAGGCGTAGATCGCCCCGGCGGGCACCGTCATGTCGAGCTGGTCCACCGAGAAGTGCTTGCCCGCGCGGTAGTGCACGGAACGCAACGAGATCACGGGTCCGCCAAGTGTATTAGTAGTACAATACAGTGCGCTCCTTGTCCCGGCCCGTCAAGGCCCCGCAGGCGGCGAGTGACCTCGACTGGCGGATTCGCCCCGATCGCGTGCCCACGGCGTCCAGCTCCGGATCGGGAGAGTCCTGGTTCGATCCCGGGAGGGGCAACTCAGACCACGTCTACTCGGGCCCGGTGCCCGGAGGCCGACGCGAGCCGCTCGTCTCGCGTGACGAGTGTGGCGCCCAGGCCCTCAGCCAGTGCGACATAGGCGGCGTCGTAGGCCGTAAGATTGCCACGCAGCGCCCAGATGCGGTCGAGAAGCGGCGCGTGCGGGTAGCGGGTGATCGGGAACCGCGCCAAGAGCTCGAGTGCTGAGCGCCCGCGCGGCGGTGTGAGCTCACGCCGGGCAGCGTAGCGACGCAGAACCTGGGCGACCTCGACGTCGAGAAGGTGCGGCGCATGCAGCGACTCACCTGGCGCGAAGAGCCGCGCCTCCACCCGTGGCGCGGCGTCCGTCTGCAGCAGCACCTCGAGAATCGCCGACGCGTCGGCGACGATCACAGTCGGTCACGCTCGCGCCGCACGGCGCGGGCGGGGGTTTCACGCGGGCGCACCGGCTCGAGAGCGGCGAGGCGCTCGCGGAGTTCGTCAACGGTCCAGCGCTCGGCCACCTGCGCCAATTCGCTCCGCAGGTAGTCGGAGAGAGTCATGCCGGCCCGCGCGGCGCGGGCGCGGAGAGCACGATGCAACGCATCGGGGACGTGGCGCACCTGGATCATCTTCGGCATGTGATGAACATGCAGCACATGTGCTGCACATGTCAAGACGGCGGCGCCGCGCGCCGTAACCGTGTCGGCAGGTTGCGGCGCAGCAGCGGGGAGCAATGCTCCGGTCCCGGCGGACGTCGGCCAGGCGCGCGGGCACACGCAGCGCGCCCGCAGGGACGCCTGCGTCACCGCGGACATCTTTCAGCCATTAGGCCCCGGTCAGCTTTGCATTACGAGTTGGTGACGTGTCTTGTGCCCTCTCACCGAATCCCGCATTGATCGGCGCGCCCTTGACGGACGGCGCTTCCTGCTCCACTGTATCAGTCAAGTACTACACTGATTTCGCGCGCAACCGCGGCGCTCGCCACGGTGTCTTACAGCAGATAGGCGCTCCCGCAACTTCGTTACCAGGCGGCGTATGCTCTCCCGCTTCCTCCACTCCCGCTGGTTCGTCGTCGTCGTCGCTCTCGTCGCGGTCGGCGTTCCCGTCATCTGGCGCGTCGCCGGCGGCGCCGGCCCCGCGGACGACGCCGTCGTCGCCCGCGTGCGGCGCGGCGACTTCCGGGTCACCGTGAAGTCCTCCGGCGAGCTGCGCGCCCCGAAGTTCGTCAACATCACGGGCCCGCAGCAGATGGTGCAGGCCGAGGCGTACAACGTCAAAATCCAGTCCATCGTTCCCGAGGGCACCATCGTCAAGGAGGGCGACGTCGTCGCCGAGCTCGACCGCTCGATGCTCGCGACCAAGATGGCCGACGTCTCGCTCACGCTCCAGAAGGCGATGGCCCAGAACGAACAGGCCTCCCTCGACTCCACGCTCAACCTCTCCAAGGCCCGCGAGGACATGCGCACCAAGGCGCTCGTCCTCGAGGAGAAGCGTCTCAACAAGGACCAGTCGAAGTTCGAGGCGCCCAGCGTCCAGCGGCAGGCGGAGATTGACCTCGAGAAGGCAGAGCGCGCGCTGAAGCAGGACTCGCTCGACATCAAGACCAAGACCGAGCAGGCGAAGGCGAAGATGCGCGAGGTCGGCAGCGACCTCGAACGCCAGAAGAACAAGCTCAAGATCATCCAGGAGGTGATGGGCCAGTTCACCATCCACGCCCCCGCGCCCGGCATGGTCATCTACCTCAAGGACTGGAACGGCAAGAAACGCGCCGTCGGCTCGATGGTGAGCCCCTGGGAGCCCACGGTCGCCACGCTTCCCGATCTCACGACGATGGAGTCGGTCACCTTCATCAACGAGATAGACGTCCGGAAGATCGCCGTCGGGCAGAAGGTCGAGATCACGCTCGACGCGGACCCGAGCAAGAAGCTCACGGGGGTCGTGACCGCCGTCGCGAACGTCGGCGAGCAGCGCCCCAACTCCGACGCGAAGGTCTTCGAGGTGAAGCTGAACGTCGAGAAGCCCGACACCACGCTCCGGCCCGGAATGACCACGGGGAACGCCATCGAGACGTTGGCCCGCAAGAATGTGCTGAGCATCCCGCTCGAGGCCCTGATGACCGACAGCGGCGTGTCGTACGTCTTCCGCCACACCGGTGTGCGTGTCGTGAAGCAGGAGGTCGAGCCCGGCCCGATGAACGACGACGAGGTCGTCGTGCGCCGCGGGCTCCGCGAGGACGATCGCGTCCTCCTCTCACCGCCGCCGGACAGGGACAAGCTTCCGTTGGAGCGCCTCCAGGGAGCGAGCACCGTGCCGAAGGTGGAAGCGAGCGATACCGCGGCGGGCGCGAAGAAGATCCCGGTGAAAAAGGCGGCGCCTCCGGCGGCGCCTCCGCCGGCAAAGGGGGCTCCCGCTTCCGCGCCCGCACGTCCGCCCGCCAGGAAGGGCTAGCCCGCCGTGCGGTTCCGCTTGGAGTCGCTCGCGCGCCTCCGCGGGCTGTTCGTCGCGCACGCGGTGTTCTCCGTGCGCACCGCGCTCGAGGCGGTCGGCCACAACAAGCTGCGCGCCGGTCTCACCTCGCTCGGCATTCTCTTCGGCGTCGCCTCGGTCATCGCGATGCTCGCCATCGGCCGCGGCGCCGAGCAGGAGATCCTCGCGCAGATGCGCCTCCTCGGCTCCAACAACGTCATCGTCGCGCCCCTCGTCGAGCAGAAGGAGGAGGAGGCGAAGGACGCGCCGAAGAAGGAGGTCAAGCGCTTCTCCCCGGGCTTGAGCTACGCCGACGCCGAGGCCATCCGCGGGGTCATCCCGCAGGTGGAGGCCACGAGCGCGGAGATCGTCCTCAACACCACGTTGACGCGCGAGGGCCGGCGCCGGTCGGGGAAGCTCGTCGCGGTGGACACCGAGTACTTCCGGATGATGAACCTCGAGCTGGCCGAGGGGCATCGCTTCACGCGCGACCAGGTGCGACTGGGACGGCCCGTCGCCATCATCGGCCAGGGCGTTCGCTCGCGCTTCTTCACCACGGAGCGCGCCGTCGGGAGCACCCTCAAGGTCGGCGATTCCTGGCTCAACGTCGTCGGCGTCCTCGCCGACCGGACGGTGAGCCGACAGACCGCGCAGCGACTGGGCATCCGGGACGCGAACATGGACGTGTACATCCCCGTCCGGACGATGCTCCTCCAGTACCGGAACCGGGCGCTGGTGACGCAGGCGGAGATCGAGGCGGCGTCGAAGATGCGCGTCACGACCGGGAACGAGGCGACCAACGAAGACCCCGAGCAGCGCGCCGAGCAGCGCAACATGAACCAGCTCGACCGGATCATCGTGCGCGTCTCGGAGGCGCGGTTCGTCCCCTCCGTCGCCGACGTCGCGCAACGGATGCTCCAGCGCCGGCACAACACCGTGGTGGACTTCGAGGTGACGGTGCCCGAGCTGCTCCTCAAGCAGGAGCAGCGGACGCGCAACATCTTCAACATCGTCCTCGGCGCGATCGCCTCCATCTCGCTCGTGGTGGGCGGGATCGGGATCATGAACATCATGCTCGCGTCCATCCTCGAGCGGATCCGCGAGATCGGCGTGCGGCGCGCGATGGGCGCCACGCAGAAGGACATCCTCTTCCAGTTCCTCGCCGAGGCGGTGATGATCTCCGTGGCGGGGGGCGTGGCGGGGATCCTGGTGGGCGGCGGGCTCAGCGTTGGCATAGAAAAGCTCGCCGGCATCAAGACGATCGTCTCGGCGTTCTCCGTGATCGTCGCCTTCGGCGTCTCGTTCAGCGTCGGGCTCGCCTTCGGCATCGTCCCCGCCTGGCGCGCGGCGAAGCAGGACCCGGTGGTCTGTCTCCGATACGAGTGATCCCATGACAACGCGAAGGCTGTTCCTCGCGGCGGCGCCGTGCGCGCTCGCCGCCCTCTGTGCCGCTCCCGCCGCGGCACAGCAGACCCTCACGCTGCAGCAGGCGATCGGGCTCGCGCAGCGGCAGGGCCTCCCGGCGCGCGCGGCGCTCGGCGCGCGCGACGCGGCCCGCGCGCGCGACCGGGTGTTCGACGCGCAGTACCGGCCGGGGCTCTCGATCACGGGCACCGCGCCGACCTACAGCAGCTCGATCACCCCGGTGACGCAGCCCGACGGCTCGATCCTCTACCGCTCGGTGACGCAGACGCAGGGGTCGCTCACGGCGAGCATCCTCCAGCGGATCCCGTGGACGAACACGACGCTCTCGTTCAACTCCGGCCTGAGCCAGGTGCAGCGGAGCGGGACCGAGTCGTTCCGGAGCTGGTCTTCCACGCCGTTCTCGGTCGGCATCTCGCAGCCCATCCTCCGCGCCAACGCGCAGCACTGGGACACCAGGCAGCAGGAGCTGCGGTACGAGTCCGCGGAACGGCGCTGGCTCGAGGCGCTGGAGGACGTCGCGGTCGCGGTGACGGGCGCCTTCTTCGACCTCTACGCCGCGACGCTCGCGCTCAGGAACTCCACGGCGAACGCCGCCACGAACGACACCCTGTTCACCCTCAACAAGGGGCGCTACGAGGTGGGGAAGATCGGCGAGAACGACCTGCTCCAGAGCGAGCTGGCGCTGCTCCGCTCGCGCGCCGCGCTGGAGGACGCGCGGCTCGGCAGGGATCGCGCGCTCTCGCAGTTCCGCATCGCGCTCAACCTCCCGCCCGGCTCGCCGGTGGACATCACCGTCTCCCCCCGGGTGCCCGACGTGAATGCGGACACGGCGCTGGCGGTCGAGCAGGCGCGCCGCAACGTCGCGGCGATGAGCGATGCCGACCTGGCCGACGTCGCGGGCGATCGCGCGGTGAGCGAGGCGAGGTGGAACACCGCGCCGGGAGGGACGCTCACCGCGAGCTATGGCTACAACGCGACGGCCGGCACGGCGCCCGAGGTCTACAAGAACCTGCTCGACGCGCGGCAGCTCACCTTCGGCGTGAACATCCCGGTGTGGCAGTGGGGGGCGCACTCGCAGCAGGTGGCGGCGGCGAAGGCGGACCGCGAGTCGGCGAAGAGCAACGCCCAGACGAGCCGGGCGCAGGCCGTGCACAATGCGCACTTCGCGGCGCTCCAGCTCGCGCAGGCGCGGCGCACGCTGACGATCTCCGCCAAGGCCGACACCGTGGCGCAGAAGCGGTTCGAGGTGGCGTACAACCGCTACGTGATCGGGCGGATCACGATGGACAACCTCTACCTGGCGCAGAACGAGAAGGACCAGGCGCTGAACGCGTACGTGCAGGCGATGCGGGGGTACTGGGTGGCGTACTATCAGTTGCGGAAGAGCACGCTGTTCGACTTCGAGGTGGGGACGGCGATTCGGTGATCGCGGGGTTGCCGGCTCCCGGGCAACGAAGCTTGCCTCCGGCGGGCCGTCTCTCCGTCCGCTTCCGGCACGCCCGCAACGGCGACTATCGCGTCCAGATCACCACGAGGCCGCAGGCGTTTCTCGTCGAATTGTACCGGACCGGCATCGTCGCCCCTCCGGCATAGTACTCGATGCCGGCGATCTGGTCGGGTGGGATGCTGTTGATGTTGAACGGAGGTTCACCGTCGGCGCCCTGGTACACGAAGATCCCGTCCACGATGACCGCGGCGTAGCACGTTCCACCCGGACCGTTTCGCAGGAGCGACAGGTTGGGTCGAGTCGAAGCGACGTACCATTCAGATGGTTGGCGCCGATTCTGTATGAGCCGCGGCCCGGGTATGGTGCGCAAGACGTCGCTGGTGAGATGGCCTTCCATTCGCACGAGCTGCTCTCGCGTGATGAAGTGGCCGAACCCCCGGACTCGATTCTCTTCGAAGGCCGCGAGTCGCGGCGACACGGGCGCCGGTGCGCTCGTCACGATCTTCGGCAGCGGCTGCCCGAACGGCCGGAGCACCACGGTGACCGACACGGTGTCGCTCGCGGAAACCGTCACCATCCTGCTCTCGTAGCCGATCTTGCGCACCTGCAGGATCGTCGTGCCGGCCGCCAGATGGGCCAGCGAAACCGTGCCCGTAGCCGAGGTGACGACGGTTGTACCGCTCGTGAGATCAACCACGGCCGCCCCGACCACGGGCTGACCGGTCGCGTCGTCGAAGACACCCAGCAGCCGGACCGAGGCCCTCGGCTGGGCGTCGGACGATGCCGTCGGTGACAAGACACAGACGGTGAGCAGGATGAGCACGATCAGCCGTCGCGCCATCGCGTCCTCACGCGGCCAGGAATGCGGGCGGGCCGCACAGTGGTGCGGCTCAATCCAAACATCGCCATCGGCGCGCGCCGGAGGCAAGCGTCCCGGCCAGAACGGGCCACTTCAGCCCGCATCCCGGCGTTGACCTCAGGCGCTAGTTTCGAGGGGTGCCGAATCAGACTCCACCCCGCATCGTCATCGTCGGCGGCGGCTTCGGCGGCCTCGCCGCCGCGAAGCACTTCCGCGGCAAGCCCGTGGACGTCACGCTCATTGACCGCACCAACCACCACGTCTTCCAGCCGCTGCTCTACCAGGTGGCGACGGCGGGGCTCGCGCCGAGCGACATCACCGTGCCCATCCGGTGGATCCTGCGGCGCGAGACGAACGTCACGGTGTTCCTCGGCGACGTGGCGGCGGTCGAGCCCGCGCGGCGCGAGCTGCGCCTGGCCGACGGCGGCGCGCCGGTGGCGTACGACTATCTCATCCTCGCGCCCGGCGCGCGCCACGCGTACTTCGGCCACGACGCGTGGGAGCCGTTCGCGCCGGGCCTCAAGTCACTCGAGGACGCGCTCGAGATTCGCCGCCGCTTCCTCCTCGCGTTCGAGCGCGCCGAGCGCACGGACGATGCAGCCGAGCGCGACGCGCTCACGACGTTTGTCATCGTCGGGGGCGGACCGACGGGCGTGGAGCTGGCCGGCACGATGATCGAGATCGTGCGGAGAGCGCTGCCGCGCGACTTCCGGCGCGTGGACACGCGGAAGAGCCGGGTCATCCTGCTCGAGCGCGGGCCGCGCCTCCTGCCGAGTTTCCCTGAATCGCTCTCGGCGCGCGCGCGGGCCGACCTCGAAGCGCTCGGCGTCGAGGTCCGCACGGGGGCCGTCGTCACGGACGTGAACGCGCGCGGCGTGCGAGTGGGGTCGGAGTTCATCCCCTCGCGCGCGGTCTTCTGGGCCGCGGGGAACATGGCGTCGCCGCTCGCGGCGTCACTCGGCGCGCCGCTGGACGACGCCGGCCGCGTACTCGTCGCGCCCGACCTCTCGGTGCCAGGGCACCCGGAGATCTTCGTCGTGGGCGACCTCGCGGCGGTGCGGCGCGAAGACGGATCGTGGGTCCCGGGCGTCGCGCCCGCCGCGAACCAGGAGGGCGCGCACGCCGCGCGGAACCTCCTCCGCCTCCTCGACGGAAAACCGACGCGTCCCTACCGCTACGTCAACAAGGGCGAACTGACCGTCATCGGGCGCAATCGCGCCGTCGCCGTCTTCGGCAACCTGCGGTTCGCGGGCTACGCGGCCTGGCTCCTCTGGCTTTTCGTGCACATCATGTACCTCGTGGGATTCCGCAATCGCGCGATCGTCCTCGTCGAGTGGGCGTACGCCTATTTCACGTTCCAGCGGGGGGTGAGGCTGATTACCTCGAGTGAAGGGTGAAGGGTGAGGGGCGAAGAGTCGGGTGAAGGGTGAAGGGCGAATGGCGAAGGGCGAAGGGTAGGTGAAGGGTGAACCCTCTTCACTCTTCACCATTCGCCCTTCACCCTTCACCCACCTCCTCACGTCTCACTCCTCTCCCCTCACCATTCGCCCTTCACCCTTCACCAACCCCCTCACGTCTCACTCCTCTCCCCTCACCCACGAAATCTTCCATCCCAACACCCAGCGAGATCGTCATCAGCACGATCACGCCCGCCGTGTAGAACGGCACGCCGTGCCCGAGGTAGTCATACGCGAAGCCCGCGTAGATCGGGCCGACGACGCGCGCGATTCCCCCGAAGGTCTGCTGCACGCCCATGTAGAGCCCGCGCTCGTGCTGCGGCACGATCTGCGAGAGGAGTCCCGTCACGCACGGGAAGGTAAACGCCGTGCCGAGCGGAACGAGCGCGACGGTCGCCGCGAACACGGGAATCGAGGGTGAGAGCGGCATCGTGGCCAGACCGATCGCCAGCATCACCATCCCGAGGCGCGAGAGCCGCACCTCGCGGAACCACTCCACCATCTTCCCGAGCACGAGCGCGCGCGTCACCACGCCGATCACCGCGACGTACGCGAAGAAGTAGCCGATCGTCTTCTCGGTCACGCCGAACTGCTCCATCAGCAGGAGCGCGAGCACCGTGGTCATTCCCTGGAACGCGCCCATCGTGATGCCGTAGATCCAGATGAGGCGCGACGCCGGCTCGCCCGAATGGGACACCACGCGCCACACCGCTTCGCCCGAGCGCCGGACTTTCTTCCCGCTGGCGTGCGCGGCCGCGGCGTCGTGCGATTCCCTCAGGAAGTACCACGCGAACCCGATGTTCACGGCGGCGATCAGCGCCGCCGCGAGTCCCGGTCCCCGGAACTTGAGCGTCGGGTCGGCCGCGAGCGCCTGGGCGCTCACCCCGAACCCCTGCATCCACGAGCCGATCACGGGGCCGATCGCGACGCCGGCGTTCGTCGCCGCCGAGAGCCAGCCGAGCGCCTTCGCGCGATCCTTCGGCTTGGTGGCGTCGGCGACGTACGCCTGCACGACGCCCACCGTGCCGCCGCCCGCGCCCTGCACGATGCGGCAGACGAGCAGCAGCTCGAGGGAGCCCGCGAACGCGAAGATCACGTACGCCACGGCCGACGCGCCGAGCCCGACCATCAGCGCGGGGCGCCGACCCACGCGGTCCGAGAAGCGTCCCCAGAAGGGCGAGCTCACGAGCTGCGCGACGGCGAACATCATCACGAGGAGCGACACCACCGCGCCCTGGCCGCCCATCCCGACCGCGTCGAGCGCCCGCCAGAGCGGCCCGTGCCCGATCACCTTCACCGCATAGAACGGGATCAGCGGGAAGACGATGAGTCCTCCCATCATGTCCACGAACGCGGTGACCATCAGGACGACGAGTTTACCCATCAACCAAGAGAGGCGAGAGGGAGAGGCGAGCGGCGAGCGAAAGAGGCGAGGGCAACGGCGACGTCCGGCTTGAAAACGTACGCGCGGCCGGGGTGGCGCGCTGGCTATTCACCGGTCTTGCCGAGCGCGGCGGGAGGAGTCGAGCGGCCCACGACGCCCGCGACGGCGACGATCGTGAGCACGTACGGGATCATCGCGACGAACTGCGACGGAATGAGCTGCGCGGCCTGGAGCCGGATCTGCAGCGTCTCCGCCCCTGCGAATAACAGGCACGCGAGGCCGGCCTTGAGCGGATCCCACCGGCCGAAGATCACCGCCGCCAGCGCGATGAACCCGCGGCCCGCCGTCATCGAATCGGTGAACTGGTGCTGGTCGAGCGCGAGGTACACGCCCCCGAGCGCCGCGAGCGCGCCCGACGAGAGCACTGCCACGTAGCGGACCCGGTGCACCGGCACGCCGACGCTCGCCGCGGCCTCCGGGTGCTCGCCGACCGCGCGCACGCGAAGCCCGAAGGTCGTCTTGTGAATGACGAACGCCAGCGCCGGCATCACCGCGAGCCCGAGCCAGACGAGCGGGTTCTCGAGGAACGCGGCGCCAGCGCCCGACGCCGCGCCGCCGAAGCCGGCAAAGCCCGCCACGCGCGGCGAGTTCGAGCTCGAGTCGAACGCGAGCTGCAGGAAGAAGCGCGTGATCCCCACGGCGAAGAGGTTGATCGCCACGCCGACGACGACCTGGTCGGCCTTGAACCGGATGCTCGCGGCGGCGTGGATCGCCCCGAGGAACAATCCGGCGGCGATGCCCGACACGATCCCGACCCAGGCGCTGCCGGAGTAGTGCGCGCCGAGCACCGCGCCGAACGCGCCGCCCAGCATGAAGCCCTCGAGCGTCAGGCTCACCACGCCCGCGCGCTCCGCGATCGCGCCGCCCGCGGCCGCGAAGAGGTACGGGACCGCGATGCGGACGGTCTGCGCGAGAAAGAGGAGCGCGCTCACGCGGCGCTCCCGCCCGCGGCCGGCGGCGCCGGTCGCGCCACCACGCGCGCGGCGGCCGAGACGAGCAGGCGCCGCACCTCCGGCACCGCCGTCGCCACCGCGAGGATCACGATCCCCTGCAGCACCTCGACGATCTGCTTCGGCACCATCGCGTTGATCGCGAGCCCGCCCTGCGAGAGCGTGGCGAAGAAGAGCGCGGCGAGCGCGACGCCGAGCGGATGATTGCGCCCCACGAGCGCCACCGCGATGCCGAGGAACCCCGCGCCGCCGGTGAAACCCTCCTCGTAGTAGCCCTTGTAGCCGAGCACGAAGTTGATGCCGCCGAGCCCGGCGAGCGCGCCGGCGAGCGTGAGCGCGCGCCGCCACACGGCGCCCACGCGCACCCCCGCGTACTCGGCCGCCATCGGCTGGAGCCCCACCGCGCGCAGCTCGTACCCCGCCTTCGTCCGGAAGAGAAACCACCCCAGCGCGACGGTCACGGCGGCGACGATCACGATCGTCCAGTTCGCCGCCGATCCGTGGAACGCGGCGACGGTGTCCGCGAGGCGCGGCACGGTGCCGGCGCGCACCGTGCTCGTGTGCAGCGTCTCGGGCACGTGCAGCTTCGAGGCGACCACATAGTTGAGCAGCGCGAGCACGACGAAGTTCATCATGATCGTCACGATCACTTCGTGCGCGCCGAACTTCGCCCGCAGCACGCCCGGCACGGCGCCCACCGCGCCGCCCGCCGCCATCGCCGCGAGCACGCACACGCTCACCGCGAGCCAGGCCGGCGTGCCCGAGGGGAGCGCCAGCCCCGCCAGCGCCGCGCCGAAGCCCCCGGCGGCGAGCTGCCCCTCGGCGCCGATGTTGAAGAGGCCCGCGCGCAGCGCGAGCGCGACCGAGAGCCCCGTGCAGGTGAGCGTGGTCGCCTTGTAGAGCACCTGCGCGAAGCCGTAGCCGTTCCCCCACGTGCCTTCGAGGAGCATCCGCCAGACCGCGCCCGGCGCTTGCCCGTACGCGAGGATGAGGAGGTCGCCCGCGACGAGCGCGACGACGACCGCCACGAGCGGCGGGAGCACCGCCTCCTCGAACGTCGCGCGCAGCCGCCCTCGCGCTTCGCTCACGCCGCCGTCTCGCGCTTCGCGCCCGTCATCCAGGGCCCGAGCACCGCCTCGCTGGCCTCGTGACGCGGCATCACGGCCACGAGCCGCCCGCCGTACATCACCGCGATCCGGTCGGAGAGCGTGAGCACCTCGCGCAGCTCCGCGGAGACGAGGAGCACCGCCTTCCCCTCGGCGCGCGCCCTCCGCAGCTCGCCGTGGATGAACTCGATCGCGCCCACGTCCACGCCGCGCGTGGGCTGCGCGGCGAGGAGCGCGGTGAATCCGCGCGACAGCTCGCGCGCGATCACGACTTTCTGCTGGTTGCCGCCGGAGAGCGCGCTCGCCGGGAGCGCGGCGTCGGCGGGCCGGATGTCGAACGCCGCGATCTGCGCGCGCGCGTGGGCCGCGATCCGCGCGCGGTCGAGCACGCCCCGCGTCGCGAAGCGGTGCTGCCGGCCGAGGATCAGGTTGTCGGCCACCGCGTACTCGAGCACGAGCCCGCGGCGGTGCCGGTCCTCGGGAATGTGCGAGAGGCCCGCGTCGCCCCGCGCCCGCACGTCGAGCGCGGTCACGTCGAGGCCGCCGAGCCGGACGCTCCCGCTCGTCACGGGCCTCAGCCCCGCGATGGCCTCGACGAGTTCCGTCTGCCCGTTCCCTTCGACGCCCGCGATCCCGAGGATCTCGCCCGGCAGGACGGCGAACGACACGTCGTGCACCGCGCGCTCGACGCGCGCGCCGCGCACCACGAGGTTCCGCACCTCGAGCACGGGCGCTCCCGCTTCGCCCTTCGCCCTTCGCTCTTCGCGGACGGAAAGATCCACGTCGCGTCCCACCATCGCGCGCGCGATGGCTTCCGGCGTCGTCTCCCGCGTCGCCATCCGCGCGACGGTCTCGCCCTGCCGCATCACCGTCACGCGCTCGCTCACCGCCATCACCTCGTCGAGCTTGTGCGTGATGAGCACGATCGTCGTCCCCGCGTCGCGCACGCGGGCGAGCACCTTCCAGAGTTCGGCGACTTCCGGCGGCGAGAGCACCGCGGTGGGCTCGTCGAGCAGGAGGATGCGCGCGCCGCGATAGAGCGTCTTGAGGATCTCGACGCGCTGCGCCTCGCCCACCGAGAGATCCGCGACGAGCCGGTCCGCGGGAACGCGGAGCCCGCTCTGCTCGCACAACTGCTCGACGTCGCGCACGGCGCGCGCGCGGTCGAACGTCCCGACGCTCACGGGCTCGCGCCCGAGCACCACGTTCTCCGCGACCGTGAGCGTCGGCACGAGCATGAAGTGCTGGTGCACCATCCCCACGCCGGCCGAGATCGCCCGCGCGGTCGTCCAGCCCGTGACGTCGCGCCCGCCGACCTCGATGGTGCCGGCGTCGCACGGATACAGCCCGCTCAGGATCCGCATCAGGGTGGACTTCCCCGCGCCGTTCTCGCCCACCAGCGCGTGGATCTCGCCCGGCCGCACCTCGAGGTTGGCGCCGCGGTTCGCGCGCACCGCGCCGAACCGCTTCTCGATCGCGGTCATGCGCACGGCGGGGACGGAGGCCGCCGGACTCGTCACTCCGCCCTCCTCACGACGATGCGCACTTCGCCCTTCGCACGACGCTCCGCACTTCTCTCTCCGCCCTCTTCACGACGCTCCGCACTCCTCCCTCCTCCCTCGGAGTTCTCATCGTGCGGACGGCACGCTGATGCGTCCCGCGATGATGTCCGCGCGCAGCGTCTCGAGCGTCGCGCGCACCGCGTCGGGAATGAGCGCGCGGTTGTGCGCGTCGTACACGTACCCGACGCCGTCCTCGGCGAGCCCGAACTGGGAGATGCCACCCCGGAAGCGCCCCGCCTTCACGCGCGCGATCACGTCGAACACGGCGTTGTCCACGCGCTTCACCATCGAGGTGAGCACGTGGCCCGGCGCCTCGTTGTACTGGTCCGCGTCCACGCCGATGCCGAACTTGTTCATCGCGCGCGCGGCCTCGAACACGCCGAGCCCGGTGGAGCCCGAGGCGTGGTAGATGATGTTCACCCCCTGCTGGTACTGCGAGAGCGCGAGTTCCTTCCCGCGTCCCGGATTGCGGAACGCCTCCGGCGTCACGCCCGCGTACTGCGCGATCACCTGGCAGTCGGCGCAGACCCGCTGCACGCCCGCGCGGTACCCCGCCTCGAACTTGTGGATGAGCGGCGAGTCCATCCCGCCCACGAAGCCGACCTTCTTCGTGTCGCGCGAGAGCAGCGCCGCGAGCGCGCCGACGAGGAAGGAGCCCTGCTCCTCGCGGAACTTGAGCGCGGCGAGGTTCGCCGGCGGCGGCACGGGCGCGCCGTCCTTCCCGATCGCGACCGCGTAGTCCACGCCCGCGAACGCGACGCCGGGATACTCCCCGGCGAGCTGCGTCAGGTCGTCGGTGAAGATGAACCCGACGCCGATGACGAGGTCCATTCCTTCCGCCGCGAGGAGCCGGAGCCCCGCCTCGCGGTCGGAGCCCTCGCCCGGCTCCACGAATCGGACGCGCGCACCCAACTCCCGCGCAGCGCGCGCGGCGCCGATCCAGGCGCCGTCGTTGAACGACTTGTCGCCGCGCCCGCCCAGGTCGAATACGATCCCGACGTCGAGCGCGTCTCCCGCCGGCGCCCCGGCCGCGCCCGACGGGCGCACGAAGAGCAGCGCGACGTGCGCGGCGAGCAGCACGCCGACGAAGACGAGGAGCTTGCGCATCGAGGGGATAGAATCGCCGCGGGAACCCGGTACGGCAAGGCGCGGGCGGCTCGGTGTGCGGCTCGCTGAGCGGCTCGGGCGAAGCGCGGGGCGCTATCTTGCGTGCATGGCGGATCGCATCCGCACGCGCTTTCTCGTGATCGGGTCCGGCGTGGCGGGCCTGCACAGCGCGTGGCGCGCGTCCGGGCACGGCGACGTCGTGGTGCTCACCAAGCGCTCGCTCTTCGACAGCGCCACCGCCTATGCGCAGGGCGGCATCGCCGCGGCGCTCGGCGCGGGCGACTCGCCCGAGCTGCACCGCCGGGACACGCTCGCCGCGGGCGCCGCGCTCTGCGACGCCGCCGCGGTGGCGGTGCTGGTCGCCGAGGGGCCGCAGCGCGTGCGCGATCTCGCGTCCATCGGCGCGCGGTTCGACACCGACCCGCTCGGCCGGCTCTCGCTCGGCAAGGAAGCCGCGCACTCGCGCAAGCGCATCGTGCACGCGCACGGCGACCAGACGGGCGCCGAAGTCGCGCGCGCGCTGATCGAGCGCGTCCGCGACCATCCGCGCATCACGGTGCTCGAGCGCGCGCGCGCCCTGGACCTGATCGTGGTGAACGGCCGCTGCGCCGGCGTGAAGGCGAGCGTCTCGGGTCGCGCGGTCGAGATCGTCGCCGACGCGACCGTCCTCGCCACCGGCGGGTGCGGCCAGGCCTATCGCTACACGACGAACCCCGAGGTCGCCACCGGTGACGGCTACGCCATCGGGCACCGCGCGGGCGCGACGCTCGCCGACATGGAGTTCGTGCAGTTCCACCCCACGGCGCTCGACACGCCCGAGAACCCGCTGCAGCTCATCTCCGAGGCGGTGCGCGGCGAGGGCGCGGTGCTCGTGAACGAGCGCGGCCAGCGCTTCATGACGCTCCGCCACCGGCTGGCGGAGCTGGCGCCGCGCGACATCGTCGCGCGCGAGATCTTCCGCGAGCGGCAGTCGGGTGCGCTCGTCTATCTCGACGCCCGCAAGATCGCCCGCACCTTCGCGCGCCGCTTTCCCGGGATCTTCGCGGTCTGTCGCGCGCGGGGCATTGACCCGCGCAAGGATCGCATTCCGGTCACGCCCGCCGCGCACTACATGATGGGCGGCGTCGTCACTGACCTGGCGGGCCGCTCGACGCTCGAGCGGCTCTACGCCTGCGGCGAAGTGAGCTGCACGGGCGTGCACGGCGCGAACCGCCTCGCCTCGAATTCGCTGCTCGAGGGGCTCGTCTTCGCCGAACGCGTGGCGCGCGACATGGTCGCGCTGTCGCGCCTCCCGCGCCCGCCGCGCCTCGAGCCGTGGACGGTGCCGCCGCTCCAGGACCGCGGCGCCGCGCAGGTCGCGGCCGACGCCATCCGCGCGCTGATGTGGGACCACGCCGGCATCGCCCGGAACTCGAAGGGGCTCCGCCTCTGCATCGCGGCGCTCGCCGATCTGGCGAAGCGCCTCCCCGAGGGCGCGACCGAGGAGCGCAACCTGGCCGACACCGCGCTCCTGATCGCCGAAGCGGCACTCCTGCGCAAGGAATCGCGCGGCGGGCACTTTCGCCGCGATTTCCCGCGCGAGAAGCGCAAGTGGCGCGGGATGCACATCGAATGGTAGGGTCGTGGGGACTGCCACGCGTGCCCTCGACGCCGCGAGCCGTCGCCCCACGCGCCGCGAGCCGTCGCCCCCGGCGACGTGAACATTCCCCCTCTCGCGGCGTATACTCGAGTAGGAGCCCTCACCCATGACTCACACTCGCCGCGTCGCGCTCGCCGTTGCGCTCCTCGTCGTCGCCGCTGTGACGCTCTGCGCGCAGCACGCGCCCCCGCGATGGGGTGGGGGAGGCGTCGGCGCGTCGAGCGCGGGCATCAGAGAGGCGCATCCACGCGTCACCGCTGTCGGGCCGTTCGTGATCGTGCCCGGCACACCGATGACGGCTCGCGCTACGGTGCCGAGTCACTCGGGTGGCGGCTCGTGGAACGGGAGCCGCCCCACGTCCGGCGGGTCCCCGCCTCCGCGGCCACGCCAGCGGGACGCCGAGCTGAGCGCGTTCTTCGGTTACGTGCCGCCCCGCGGACCGGCGGCGCAGAGCGTCCCGGTGCAGTCCGCCCCGGGCGTTCGCGCGCGCACGCAGCCCGAGGTGCACCACCCGAAGATCATCTGGCCCGACCGGCGGCGCACGCCGTAGTCTCCGCACCGCTCTTCCCGGGCGCTCTTCCCGGGCGCTCTTCCCGGGCGCTCTTCCCGGGCGCTCTTCCCGGCACCCCGCGCTGGGCTAAGATACGGTATGGCCCCGTCCGCGCCGCAGCCGCAGGATAACGCGTTCGCCGAGCTGCACGAGGAGATCCGCCGCCTGGCCGCGGAGCGGAACACGGTGATCCTCGCCCACAACTACGAGCGTCCCGAGGTTCAGGACGTCGCCGACTTCGTCGGGGACTCCCTCGGCCTGTCGCGCGAGGCCGCCCGGACCGCGGCCGACGTGATCGTCTTCTGCGGCGTGCACTTCATGGCCGAGACCGCCGCGATGCTCTCGCCCAGGAAGACCGTGCTCCTCCCCGACCTCGCCGCCGGCTGCTCGCTCGCCGCGACGATTGACGCGGCGCAGTTGCGCGCGTGGAAGGCCGAGCATCCGGGCGCCGTGGTGGTCGCGTACGTGAACACGACGGCCGAGGTGAAGGCCGAGAGCGACTACTGCTGCACCTCCGGCAACGCCGTCGAGGTCGTCAACGCGATCGCGCCCGAGCGGGAGATTCTCTTCCTTCCCGACATGTTCCTCGGCGCGCACGTGCGACGCGTCACGGGCCGGCGGAACATCCACGTCTGGATGGGCGAGTGCCACGTGCACGCGGGGATTGACCCGGAGAACATCCGGCTGCAGCGCGCGCTGCATCCGGAGGCCGAGTTTCTCATCCATCCGGAGTGTGGCTGCGCGACGAGCGTCGTGGAAGCCGTCTCGGCGGGCGACGTGGATCCCGAGGGCGTGCACATCCTCTCGACCGAAGGGATGATCCGGCGGCCCGGTGAATCGCGCGCGCGGGCGTTCATCGTCGCCACGGAGGTGGGCATCCTGCACCGGCTCCGACGCGCGTATCCGTCGAAGACGTTCTACGCCGCGAACGAGCGCGCGTCGTGCGCGTACATGAAGGTCACGACGCTCCCCAGGGTGATCGAGTCGCTGAAGCGGATGCAGCACCGGATCACCGTCCCCGCGGAGGTCGCGTCGCGGGCGCGGCTCGCGATCGAGCGGATGGTCGCCACCGGCGGCGGCGTGCCGGGCACGCCACCGGGCCCCGGCGTGGATCCCGGCGAATGACCGACCCGCGCGAGAACCATCCGCCGCGCCGCATCACGCCCTTCGCGCCTCCCAACTACGCGGCGGGCGCGCTGCGGTTCCCGCTCACCGAGGCGAGCATCGTCGCGCTCGTGCAGGACGCGCTCGAGGAGGACGCCGCGTCGCGCGACGTGACGACGATCGCCACGATTCTCACGACGCGGCGGGCGCGCGCCCGGCTCGTCGCGCGCGAGCCGGGGATCATCGCGGGCGTCCCGCTCGCGCTCGCGGCGTTCCGCCTGCTCGACGAGGGCGTCGAGATTCGCGTGGACACCGAAGACAGCGGCACGGTCGAGCGCGATGCGACCGTCCTGTTCGTCTCGGGCCACGCGCGCGGTCTGCTCGCGGCCGAGCGCACCGCGCTCAACTTCCTGCAGCGTCTCTCGGGGATCGCGACGACGACGCGGCGGTTCGTGGACGCGGCCCGCGGCACGCACGCCGCCATCATGGACACACGGAAGACGACGCCCGGCTGGCGCCGGCTCGAGAAATACGCCGTGCGCTGCGGCGGTGGCGTGAACCACCGCGCCGACCTCGCGAGTGCCGTGCTGATCAAGGACAATCACCTCGCGGCCGTGGATGGCGACGTGGCCCTCGCCGTGCGCCGCGTGCGCGAGCACGCGCCGGGGATGCCGGTGCAAGTGGAGTGCGAAACGCCGGCGCAGGTGCGCGCCGCCGTCGAGGCGGGCGCCGAGAGCGTGCTCCTCGACAACATGCCGCTCGAGGCGCTCCGCGAGAGCGTCGCGATCGCCAGGGGGCGGAGCATCACCGAGGCGAGCGGCGGCGTACGGCTCGACAACGTGCGCGCGATCGCGGAGGCCGGCGTGGACCGGATCTCGGTGGGCGCCATCACGCACAGCGCGCCGGCGCTCAACCTGGCGCTGGACTTTGAGTAACGCAGAGCCGGAAGCTGGAAGCCGGGAGCGGCCTGCGAGCGATCCGCGGCGCCAGCCCGACGGCCCCGCGCCCGACGCAAGCTGCGACGTCTGCGGCGCGTACGCGCTCGAGTGGCGCTTCTGCAAGCTGATCTGCCGGAATTGTGGTACGATCAACAAGTCGTGCTCGGACCTGTGAGCCGCGCCTCACAACGGAGAACGGACATGAAGCGCGTCGTGCGTGGACTCGTGGTGATCGGCTGCAGCCTGTTCTCTGCCGCGCCGATGGGCGCGCAGGCGCGGTGGACGGTGGATGCCGCACCCGTGCTCGACATCAAGGGCGTGAACGACAAGGGCGATGTCGCGTTCGGGGTCGCGCTCGGCGCCACGCGCTTGAGCAGCGGCGCGCTCGTCGTGCTGGACGGTGGCCAACCCGGGCTCAAGTTCTTCGATGCAAAGGGGCAGCTCTCGAAGACCGTCGGCCGGGCCGGGCAGGGTCCGGGCGAGTTCCGCTACGTGCTCTGGATGGGTCAGTGCGCGAAGGACACCCTCTTCGTGTGGGATCCGCCGCAGCAGCGAATGACCGTCTTCGATGCCGGCGGAACGGTCGTGACGTCATTCCGGCCGACGGGTGGCGAGGTGCTCTGGCTTGCTTGCTCGCGCTCGGGTGCGGTCGGTTACGCCGGTACTCCTCCACGGGAGGGCACGGTACGGTCGGTTCCTCAGGGAGCGACCTATGCGTTCCTTTCGGGAGAATCGAAGATCGTCCTCATTGACACCAAGGGAGCCGAGACGGCGACACTCGCCGACGCCCTCGGGGTTGAGATGGTATTGCCGGGCCGCGGAGGGTTTCCGCGGCCGCTCGGACGCCCGATGAGCTTCGCGATCTCTGCCACACGAGTGTTCGTCGCCGCCACGGACTCGACGGCCGTTCACGTCTATGGACTCGACGGCAAACGCCTCTCCGCGATCCCGGTCCGCGTTCCACCGCGAAAGCCGACGAAGGCGCAGTACGAAGCTGCCACGGACGTGATCCTCCTCGTCGCCCCACCGCAAGTGCGCGAACAGGCGCGCAAGTTGCTTCTCGAGATACCGGCGCCCGAACAACTCCCCCCATTCAGCGCGATCTTCACGGACCAGGAAGGAATGCTCTGGGTGCAGCTCACCGTTCCGGGCGACGCGGACACCCAGTTCCGTGTGCTCCGCGCGGACGGGCAGGCCGTTGCGGACGTGCGCGTGCCGATCAACCTCACGATTCACGAAATCGGCGCGGATTACATCGTGGGCTCCCGCCAGGACGACGACGGCGAGCAGCACGTCGTGATGTATCGCCTCCACCGCGGCCGCTAGCGCCTCGCCGCCTCCGCGAGCTGCGCGCTCAACACCGCCGGATCACTCGTCGGGACATCGCACGCGTAGTTCCGGCACACGTACGCCGTCGCCCGCCCGCCGATCGCCTCGCGCCCTTCCATCAACGCGAGCCCGCGCACGGCCTCGCCCTGCCCCCCGGCGAGCACAAGCGACGGCACGTAGCGCGCCGCCACCGCGCGCGCGAGCGCGCCGAAGTCTTCGGCCGACGGATCGCCCGCGATCGCCACCTCCACCGCCCCGTGTACCGCGAGATCGGCCGCGCCGAGCAGGTGCGCGAACATCGTCCCGTAGCGCGTCATCGGCTCGGCGAGCGTGCCGAGCACGTGGTCCGCTTTTCGCCGCGCGTCCGCGTCGCCGGTCAGTTCCGCCATCGTCAACAGCAGCTCGACCACCAGCGACGTGCCCGACGGCGTCGCGTTGTCCGTGATGTCGCGCGGCCGCGTGACCAGCTGCTCGTGGTCCGCCGGCGTATCGTAGAAGACACTTGTCCCTTGTTCCCAGAACTGCCTCACGCACGCATCCGCCAGCGCGCGCGCGCGGTCGAACCACTCGCGATCGAACGTGAGTTGGTACAGCGCGAGAATCCCGAGCGCCACCGCCGCGTGGTCCTCGAGAAAGCCCGGGATGCGCGACGACCCCTTCGTGTGCGTCCGGAACACGCGCCCATCACGCACCATCTCGCGCCAGAGAAACTCGCCGTTGGCGATCGCGGCCGACCGGAACTCGTCCGACCTGAACACGCGCGCTCCCTCCGCCATCGCCCGGAGCATCAACCCGTTCCACGACGCGAGGATCTTCTCGTCCCGCCCCGGCCACACCCGCTTTCCTCGCGCCTCGTACAACACGTGCTTCACGCGCGCCAACGCCTCGGCCGACCCACCAATGCCATCTGCGTGTTCTGCGTGTTCTGCGTGCTCTGCGGTCAATATGTTGTTCCCCTCGAAGTTGCCGCCCTCGCTCGCGTGGAAGTACCGGATCGCCCATTCCGCATCTTCTCCAAGCACCGACCGAAGTTCCGGCAGCGACCACACGTAGAACTTCCCCTCCTCCCCCTCGCTGTCCGCGTCGAGCGACGAGTACCAGCCCCCGCCGGCGTCCGTCATCTCGCGCATCACCCAGCCCAGCGTCTCCTCGGTCACCCGGCGAAACTCGGCGTCCCCCGTCGCCTGCCAGAGATGCACGCCCAGCCGCGCGAGCAGCGCGTTGTCGTACAGCATCTTCTCGAAGTGCGGCACCAGCCAGAGCGCGTCCACCGCGTACCGGTGGAACCCGCCGCCCACCTGATCGTAGATCCCGCCGCGCGCCATCTTGCGGAACGAGTGCGTGACGATGTGCAGCGCCCGCTCATCGCCCGTGCGCGCCCAGCGCCGCAACAGGAAGTCGTGCGCCATCGCCTGCGGGAACTTGGGCGCCCCGCCGAACCCGCCCGCCATCGGCTCGAACCGCCGCGCGATGTCCTTCGCCGCCGCATCGAGCGTCTGCACCGAAACGCCCTCCCCCGCACCCGGCACCGCGGCGCTGGCCTCGTACATCGCGCGCAACGACTCCGCCGCCCGCTGCACGTCGCCTCGCTTCTCGCGCCACGCCGCGGACACCGTCATCAACAGACGCCGGAAGCCCGGCAGCCCGTGCCGGTCCTCGGGCGGAAAGTACGTCCCCCCGTAGAACGGCTCCCCCTCCGGCGTGAGAAAGACCGTCATCGGCCACCCGCCCTGGCCCGTCATCGCCTGCACCGCTTGCATGTAGATCGCGTCGAGGTCCGGCCGTTCCTCGCGGTCCACCTTCACGTTCACGAAGCGCTCGTTCATCACCCGCGCGGTCCCGGCGTCCTCGAACGACTCGTGCGCCATCACGTGACACCAGTGACACGCGGCGTAACCGATGGAGAGGAGGATCGGCTTGTCTTCCGCGCGCGCGCGCTCCAGCGCCTCCCGTCCCCACGGATGCCACTCCACGGGGTTCTCCGCGTGCTGGAGGAGGTACGGACTGGTTTCGTGCGCGAGACGATTCGGCATACGAGCGTGAAGAAAGACCCGTTCCGCGAGTGGCGTCGCACCGTGCGACCCGAGAAGTTTACGGCGTGCACGATTCCCGCGCCGCCCGCCAAGCGCTCGCGATCCTCGCCGGCACCACGTTGCTCCGCCTCGTCGTCGGCGCGATCGTCCCGCTCTTCCCCGACGAGACCTATTACTGGGACTGGTCGCGCACGCTCGCGAGCGGCTACTTCGACCACCCGCCGATCATCGCGCTCCTCATCCGCGCGGGCACGGCTATCTTCGGCGACACCGCGCTCGGCGTCCGCTTCTTTCCCATTCTGGCGGGGACTGGCGCCGCGCTCGGCCTGATGCAGTCGGCCCGCGTGATGGCGGGCGACGATGCCGCGAACCTCGCCACGCGGGTCTTCGTCTGCCTCCCGCTCGCCACGGTCGGGCTGGTGCTGGCCACGCCCGACGCCCCGATGCTCTGCGCGGCGGCCTGGACGATGTACGCCGTCATCCGCGCGCTGCGCCCTGGCGACATTCCGCGATCGCTCGATTGGTGGGTGCTCGCGGGCATCTGCGCCGGCCTCGCGATGGCCTCCAAGTACACCGCGGTGCTGCTTCCCGCGGCCCTCGCCCTCGCCTTCGTGAGTCATCCGCGCCTGCAGAACAAGTTCGGTGAGCCCGGCCCGTGGCTCGCCGTGCTCGTCGCGTCGCTCGTGATGGCGCCCGTGCTCTGGTGGAACGCGGCCCACGACTGGGTCTCGTTCCGCTTTCAGCTCGGACACGGATTCGGCGATCCGAAGGGCGGCGCGCTCGGCCTCGTGAACCGCGAACTCGAGCTGATCGCGGGACAGATCGGGCTCGTCTCGCCGATCCTCATCTACTTCCTCGTGCGCGCGATCAAGCGCTCCATGGATCCGACGCCCGACGGCGTCCGCCTCGCGCTCGGCGTCGTGTCGGCGTGCTGCCTTGTGTTCTTTCTCTTCAGCGCGACGCGGCGCTCGGTCGAGCCGAACATCGCCCCGACGGACCCGATAAATGACGTCCCGAACACCTTCCGTTCCGCCGTGCTGAAGGGAATGAAAATCACATCGTCTTGGTCGGACCCTTGCGCAGACTGGCCTTTAGGCGCAAGGACTCCAATGACACGGAACGGCACGTTCTTGATGCGAATCACCGCACCCACCGGCTCTTCGCCTGGCTCAAACAGATTTCCCACGATCGTTTGGCCGATGAGCGCGACGCGGGCGGCGCTATCCAAGTCCGTTTGAGTGAAGGAGCCTCCACTCGTAAAGGACCAGTCGCGAATGGTGAGGTAACTCGGTGAGATCCCGTTAATCGGTCCGTTCCAGTTTCGGTTCCCATAGACGATTTGCATGACATCGCGCCTGGCCCATCCGGTATCGGCCAGCAACGGGATGCGTTTTTTCAGGTCCAAGGCGTCCGACACGGTGAGCGTCACGGCGCTCCCCTGACTTCCTCGTACGCCGCTCGCAGAGGTCACCCCGGGAAAGATGATGATGACGTTCGTGCCCATCGTCGCGATCTGCGCTTGCACGGCCCGCTTGGCGCCCTCACCGATGCTCACCATCGCAATGACCGCCGCCACGCCGATGACTATCCCAAGCATCGTGAGTCCGGCACGCAGCCGATTTCGCGCCAAGATCCGCAGCGCGGTGAGAATCGTGAGCCATACAAACGCCGACATCTAGGCCTCATTATTCATGACGGGTCGTCGCGAAATCGCCCGAAAGCACGTTCCTCGTGAATCGTATCTCGTATCTCGCATGCAACGATACGGACACACTCATTCTGTCCTGCGCTTCACGCTTCACGAACGACGCTTCACCCGCAAGAGCAGCGGATCGGCGATTGTAGCAGAAGCGTTCATGGATAATGCGGGCTAAGCCTCAACTGGGCTTGAGGTTGGCCGCGCTTTGGTCACGCGGTCGCTTAACACTTGTCCGTCTTTGAGCACGATCTCGCGCGCGGCATAGGCCGCGACATCCACCTCGTGCGTCACCAAAATAATCGTAATCCCTTTATCACGGTTGAGCATTTCCAGGATTCTCATAATTTCCCGGCTCGACTGGGTGTCGAGATTGCCGGTCGGCTCATCGGCAAGGAGCAAAGAGGGCGACGTGACCAGGGCCCGCGCAATCGCCACGCGCTGCTGCTGCCCTCCGGACAACTGAGTTGGATAATGGTGCTCTCTGCCCTGCAGCCCCACCCGCCCTAACGCCGCTGCGGCCTGCGCCCGTTGTTCTTTGAGAGAGAGCCCTCGATAGAACAGCGGAAGCTGCGCATTTTCGAGCGCGCTGGTTCTGGGAATGAGATTGAAGCTCTGAAAGACGAACCCGATCTGCTGATTGCGGATCCCGGCCAACTGATCGGGCTTGAGATTGCCCACCTCTATCCCGTTCAACCGATAGCGCCCCTTCGTCGGTTTGTCGAGGCAGCCCAGAATATTCATCAGGGTGGACTTGCCGGAACCGGAAGACCCCATGATAGCGACGAACTCACCCTGTTCAATCGTAAGGCTCAAGCCGCGCAAGGCTTGGACCTCTACGTCGCCGACCCGATAGATTTTCCACACATCTTCGCATTCGATCAGCGAGCCCATCGGCGTTCCTCGTGAAGCGTGAAACGTGAGGCGTGAAACCCAAGTTATGCGAGAACAGCGCGATCCGAAGTTCGATGTTCTTGGTTCGAGGTTCCGAATACCTCGAACTTTGGACCGCGAGCCCTCGCTTGCCGTGCTTGAACCGCGTGCGACAAGGTCGGCTTCACAGGTAGCTACATTCCACGTTTGCGCGAGGAGCCCCGCTGTCCGCCGGTCCCAAATCCTGGAGGCAGATCGCTTCCACTCCGATCGCCTTTGGGTCGGTCAATCCCCACGACCACCAGCGCACCTTCAGACAACTCCTCCGACATGATCTCCGTTACCAACCCATCAGAAATACCCGTTTGGATGTGAAGGGGCTCCAGCTCCCCGGACGGTCCTTGTTTCCAAATTGTGCGACTTGGCGCCATGGCTCCTCTGTCGGCACCCGTTGTCTGCGCTGAGTCATTCTCTTTGGTGGGCTTAACGCCGAGCGTGGAGCGATCGGCCTGGCCTGTAGTCGGAGG
>Ga0209002_10000395_pt1 | contig 34819 bp, 47 predicted proteins | sample Rifsed16ft2_FD_184010 | JGI IMG/M metagenome (GOLD analysis project Ga0209002, IMG submission 184010) | Soil microbial communities from Rifle, Colorado, USA - sediment 16ft 2 (version 2) | ecosystem: Environmental > Terrestrial > Deep subsurface > Rock core/Sediment | place: Rifle, Colorado...
GTTGGCACGCTAGCCTCAGCGGGCGTGTTGGTCAAGAATGCCCTGCTTGTGCGGGCTGGGACATTGGCATCTGTTGGTATCGCGGCTTTCCTCAAGACGCTCAGCGTAGTGGTTGCAGGAGTACTGGCCAGCGCCGGCGTTCTGGTTCGCCAAACCAACAAGGTCCGGGCGGGCACGTTCACAACCGCGGGCACGTTGGCTCATCTGACGCTGAAGGTCCAGGCAGGTGCGCTTGCGACGGCGAGTACGCTGATTCGCCTGACGACAAAGCTTCAGGCGGGCACATTAACAACAGCAGGCGTGCGGACGTTACGAGCCAACCTGATCAGAGCAGGAACGCTGGCTACAGGTGGTGCGCTGGTTCGGCTGGTGCAGAAGCTACAAGCAGGTACGCTGGCAACGGGCGGGACGCTCGTCAAGCGGACGCTCCTGGTCCGGGCTGGGTCGCTTTCAACTGCTGGCGCCCGCGTATTGCGAATAGACCTTGTGCGAGCAGGTACACTCGTGACGGCAGGCGTGCTGCGTAAGAGCATCTCCAAACTGTTCGGTGGGACGCTAGCTACTGCCGCCGGCCTTTTCGCTCAGTTCATTGCGGGCGGCGGTGGTAGTGTAACCAATGTGGTTGTCGCTGGCACACTGGCCACCGCGGGGGCCTTACGGCAACAAGTGAACAAGGCCCTGGCAGGAGCACTAACTAGCACGGGGGGCCTGGTCAAACGACTTGACCTCGTGCGAGCCGGGATACTGGTAGCCGCGGGAGCCTTAGTTAGCGTCAAGGTGGCTTTGCCAGCTATTGTCCAGGAGATTGCCCGGCCTGTGGCAGCCGTCATTGCAGGCAGCCTGACGCTTCTGGAAACAGCGCGTAGCCAAGCCGCGGCCATTGTGGGCAGCCTGATTACCGAGATTGCCCGTCCTGAAGCAGACGATGTAGCAGGCAGTACCAGCACACCGGCAATCAAACGACCATGAGGACAACAATATGAGCCGAGCAACCATTGACACCCTCCTGAGCCTGGATCGCTGGGCGGCCGTGCTGGGCCTCAACCCCTGGCACTTCGCGCAGTCGACGACGGCAACCTGGCCGGCCGGGACATGTGACGATGTGACCTACCAGTATGCCTGGCATGCTAGCGACAAAGTGGCCCGTGAGGACATTGCTCGCGCCGTACAGCAGGCTGAGTACGACATCGCCCAGGGCCTGGGCTACTGGCCCGCGCCAGCCTACCAGGAAGCGGAAGAGCACCCTTACCCGCGCTACCATGCCCGTGAGCTGGTGACGACGGCAATGCGTCAGGCCCGGGGGGACCGCAAAAGCGTGCAGGCTACCTGGGCGAAGCTGCAGGCACTCGGGCTCAAGGCCACAGCCCTGCTCAGCGCGGGCGTAGCGGTGACGCTCCCGCTTACGGGGCATACTGTCACACTCTCGGTGGCCACCAGCGTGACGGACCCAAGCGAGATCGCCGTCTACTTCCGCACAACGGACGGCGCTGACGCTGCAGCCAGCGAACAGTACCGCGTGCGGCCGATCAAGGTTACGATCAGCGGCGGGGTGGCGACCATCAAGATCGACCAGTGGCTGTTGCTTCTGCCGACGTTGTGGGAGGAAGCGGACGCCATTGATGGCGACGCCGCGGCCAGCTACGTCACGGCAGTGGACGTGTACCGTCGTTACTGTGATCCGAGTGACGAGGGCGTGCTGGTCTGGGCGCCTTCGACTACCTGCACCGACGACGCGGCTGCTTGTGCGGAGACGACACAGGCCATGTGCGTCCACTCGCGGGACTGGGACCTCGGGCTACTGGTGCCCCGTGCGGCGTCGTGGAACACGACCACGCTGCAATACGACATCGAGGACATGACTGAAAACTACGACCCCGACAAGGTGCGGTTCAACTACCTGGCCGGCGACGCTCTGGGCGCAGATGGCGAGATGCAGGACTACTGGGCCAGGGCTGTGGCGTACTACAGCCTGGCGCTCCTGGACCAGCCGCTTTGCTCCTGCGACAACGTCAAGGCACGTGTTGGCCGCTGGCAAGAAGACCTGGCTCTGAACCTGAGTACGCAAGCCAGCAACCGGAGCTTCCAACTGGACGACATCGCCAAGAGCTGCCCGTGGGGCACGCGGCGGGGCGCTGTTTTTGCCTGGCAGCGAGTTAGAGAGAGACAGGTTGGCAGAGGGGGGATACTGTAGCGTGAAAAGTGTAGATTGGCTGGACGATGATGGCTGCCTGCAAAGGGCGCTGCTGCCCGACGGGGTGCCCGACGAGCAGGCGCCGACCGGGCTCCCCATCGGAGTAGAGATCGAGCTAGGCATGAGTGAGCAGGAGCAGACGCGGTGTCGTCTCCAGAATGAGCTGCGGCGGCGGGGACTCTGGACGGCGGCCGACGTGAGGCGGCGCAAGGGTGCCGTGGCGAGTGAGGTGTTCGCGGCCCTTCAGGCTGCGCTGAGAGTAGACGTAGCGAGCATTCTCAATCAGTACGCTCTGGCCGAAAAGGCGGCCAGCCAACGAAAGGAGCAACCCAATGGCTGACGAACAGTTCTACCAGCGTGGCGATGGCCGCCTGTTCATCCAGAAGTTCGGCCCGCGGCCGGACCAGGCGGTGCAGTACCGCGGCTGCGCGAGCATGGGCGGCTTTACCGAGCCGCGTGGCGACAAGACTCCGGTCTGGTGCCCGGATCCCAACGTGCGGCGCAAGTATATCAAGGTGGACCAGATCAAGGGCGCACCAGAGAACCCGACCGCGTCGATTATGATGCGGCTGGCGTCTCTCAACTTCCTGCGCAAGCTTACCTGCGCCTTCGACGCCTACGTGCCCTACGGCCACTGCAAGAATCCGCAAGACCTGGTGCGCGGCTGGTCGAAGATTCTGCACTTCAATGGTGCCGACATCACGAACATCGGCAGCGAGAACCTGCTGAGCCTGGAGCCTGGCGACGAGGGCATGATGCTGCTGACGCACGACATCACGGCCGAGGCGATTTTTGAGATCGACCCGCTGAGCTTCGCCCTGGCCGGTGGCGTGGACATCACGACCGAGATCGCCAAGGCCCTGGTTTGCGACGCCATTTCTTGCGGCGAGTGCGAGGATGTGTCGGAGGGTGGCGAGAAGATCTACCTGATCGCCCGGGCCCCCGGCGCCGGTAGCCCGGCCATCCTGCCGGAACTGGTCTACACTGAGAACGGTGGCGCTTCCTGGCTCAACCAGTACATCGACACCCTGGCCGCGGCGCAGCAGCCGGACGACGCCGCCTGTGTGGGCGACTACATCGTCGTGGTGAGCGACGACATTGCCAGCCTGCACTATGCCGACAAGGACGACCTGGATACCTGGACTGAGGTCGCAACCGGGTTCGTGGCGGGCGGCGAGCCAAGTGCCATCTACGCGCCGGACCCCAGCCACGTGTACATCGTCGGCCTGGGCGGCTATGTTTACCTGAGCACGGACATCACAGCGGGGGTGTCGGTACTCGACGCTGGCGTAGCGACGGCGCAGAATCTCAACGCCGTACATGGCGTAGGCTCGCAGTTCATCGTAGCGGTAGGTCAGGCCAATGCCGTGATCTACAGCGACGACGGTGGCGCCACCGTCCAGTCCGTCACCGGCCCTGCCGCGGGCGTGAACCTGCTGACCGTGTGGTGTGTCAATGAAGACATGTGGTGGGTCGGCACCGACAACTCCGGCCGCCTGTACTACACCAAGGATCGCGGCCAGTCGTGGACCGAGAAGACGCACCCTGATTCTTCGACGGGCGGCGACGTGACCGACATCCGCTTTACGGAAGACCCTGCGGTCGGCTACTTCGCCTTCAATACGATGACGCCGGCCGGGCGGCTGTATCGCACGATTGACGGCGGCAGCTCCTGGTACAGGTTGCCAGAGGCAACGGGTGTGAGCATCCCTGCCAACGATCGTCTGAACAGCATCGCCATCGTAGGCGTAAACGAGTTGTGGGCGGCCGGCCTGGCCGACAACGGCGCCGATGGCGTGGCAATCCATGGCGTCGGCTACGAGTAGAGACGAGGGGCCGGGTCGCAATGCCCGGCCCCCTCGTAGAAGGAGTGAGCAGCAGATGGTTGAGACCAGTGAGAAGATCACAGAGCTAGTAGATCGGGCCGACGAAGATGATTATGTCGTCCTGTCGGGCGGCCAGCGGCTGCGGCTGCAAGGCGTGCCAATGACCCTCGTTCAGAAGCTGAACGACCTGTACCCCCAGCCGCCCGCGCCCTGGGTAGAGGTGGAGATCGACGGCCAGAAAACACGCGAGCCTAACCCGAACGATCCGGACTGGCTCGCGGCCTGTGATGCGCAGCGGGAAGCGAAAAACACGGCCAGCGTGGACCTGGCCCTCGTCAAGGGCGTGATCGTGGACGTGCCACCTGGCGATGGCTGGCTAGAGGATATGGATACCCTGGGCCTGCCGCGGCCGGACGTTTCCAGTAACAGCAAACGGCGCCTGGCCTACTTGCGGCACGAGCTACTGAAGACGGCCGCGGATCTCACCAAGGTTGTGCAGGCCGTCTACCGTCTGACCACGGTCACCGAGGAGGCCATTGCCGCCGCGGCGAGTCAGTTTCGCCGTGAGGTACAGGGGAGCTAACATCGAACGCATGTACGTGCCTGCCAGCGGCATTGCCTACGCTCTGGAGTACGAGGTGACGCGAGCAGCCATTCGGGTGGGTGTGCCACCTTCGCAGTTCGAGGCGTGGGCCATTCCCGACCAGGCGCGCGTCATTGCACAGATCAGGGCCGAGAATCGCATCGAAGGGGTGCTGTCGCATGAAGCAGTCAAGCCTGCACGCAAATGAGGATAAAGGACTGTTGACCGGATGACCATGCAGCCTGTTGGCCTAACAGCAAAGATTGAAGGACTGAGCGCCTTCGAGGCAGCCGCGCGCAAAGTCAATCAGCACGGCAAGGACCTGGGTGAGCAGTTCGACAAAACGGCGCAGCACAGCGAGGGCATGGCTACTAAGATCGGCCACGCCTTTACGAATGTCGGCAAGGTTGTGGCCATTGGTGCCGCTGCGGCCACGGCAGCCTTTGCCGCCGTGGGTGTGGCCAGCATCAGCGCAGCTGCCAACTTCGAAAGTACGATCAGCAGCATCAAAGCCGTTTCGGGTGCGACGGCTACCGAGATAGAGCAGGTTAGCAAACTAGCCTTGCAGCTTGGCAAGGACACCTCGTTCAGCGCCAGCCAGGCCGCGGCAGGTATCGAGGAGCTGATCAAGGGCGGCATCTCGATTCCCGACGTGATGAACGGCGCTGCCGAGGCGATGCTGAATCTGGCTGCGGCTGGTGGCGTGTCTTTGCCCGACGCGGCCGAGATCGCCGCTAATGCCCTGGCCATGTTCAACCTCAAGGGTGCGGACATGGCGCATGTGGCTGACCTGATCGCTGGTGCAGCGAACGCCTCCAGCCTCTCCGTCTCGGACTTCAAGTTCTCCCTCGCCGCTTCGGGCGCGGTGGCCGCGGCGTCGGGCCAGAACTTTGACGACCTGGCTCAAGCTATCGCCGTCCTGGGGCAAGCTGGTCTAAAGGGTGCAGATGCGGGAACCAGCCTCAAGACCTTCCTCATGAATCTGCAGCCCACGACCAAGAAAGCCACCGAGACCATGCGCGAGCTTGGCCTGGTCACCACGCAGGCCACTGCTATCTACAACGACCTGGTGGCCCGTGGCGTCTCACCGGCCATTGCCGCTCTCGAAGACAACGAAGAACAGCTTAAGAAGATGGTAACGGGCTGGGACGGCAAGAAGAAGATTACGCAGGACCAGCAGGATACCTGGGCAAAGTACGCGCAGAAGGTCGGCATCACCACTAACGCCTTCATTGACGCTGAGGGCAAGTTCAAGAGCATGTCCGAGATCTCGGGCATTCTCCAGAAAGCTACCGAGGGCCTGACGGACGCCGAGAAGATGATGGCTCTCGAAGTTATGTTTGGCTCGGACGCCATCCGCGCCGCGGCCATCTTTGCCAAGGCGGGCGAGAAGGGCTTCACCGACATGGCCGCTAGCATGGGCAAGGTGACGGCCGCGAGTGTGGGCGCTGAGAAGCTTAACAACCTGAAAGGCAGCATCGAACAGCTTAAGGGCTCGTTAGAGACGGCGGCCATTACGCTCGGCATGGCCTTCCTGCCCAAACTGCGCGATGTAACGGATGGCGTCACGAAGGCCGTCAATGCCGTCATGCCCTGGATCGAGCGCGTAGCCCCGCAGTTTGCCGACAAGCTGGGCGAGATGGCAAAGGAGGCAAGCAATCTTGCAGGGCAACTGGTGCGTGACTTTGGCCCTACTCTGCAGCGCGTCGCGGGCGACGTGGGCCACGCTCTCGGTGTGATGGGCGACGTGATTCAGGCCGTCTTTAAGAACGATGCCAAGGGCGCAATGGATGCCTTCCTGGCTGGGTTCTGGAAACCCTTGACGGACGCAGGCGTAGACGTGCTGGAGGTACGGAACAAGATCCTGGAGTTTGGCAAAGCCCTGGAGGGCGGCTTCAAGAACGCGGTCGAGACGGCGAGGCGGGTCATTGCCGACTTGCAGCAAGCTAACACGGATCTCAAGCCAACCTGGGATCGGCTGGGCACCGCGGTGGACGCAGTGAAAACAGCCATCGACGCCGTACTGCCACCTATCCGCGATGCTATCACCAACCTGGGCGCAATGGCTGGCGAAGCTGCCGATGGCAAGGACCCGCTGGACGCGCTCGTGGCTGCCATCAATGCCACCAGTGAAGCAATCGAGAATGTGATCAAGTGGATTCGTGATAACGTGGTGGTGCAGGCTGTACTGGTGACTGGGCTTACCGCCGTAACAGCGGCCTGGGCGCTTTCGACGGCCGCCGCCATTGCGCACCAGGTAGCAACCAATCTGGCCGCGGCCGCGACTGGCGCCTACACGGCGGCCCAGTGGCTGCTGAACGCGGCGCTGACTGCTAACCCCATCGGTATTGTCGTGGTGGCACTCGCCGCGCTCGCGGCGGGGCTCGTCTACGCCTACAATAACAGCGAGGACTTCCGTCGTATTGCCGACCAGGTATTCTCCTTCCTGCGTGATGTGGCCATCGCCGTCATTGGCCAGGTGCAAGCTGAACTTGCCAGATTGTCAAAGAACTTCGAGGATACCAGAACAGCCGTCGAGACATTCTGGAATGCGCTTCTAACCTTGAATACGATCTTCGATCAGGTTGTTACACAGGCGCTAAACCTGGGTCGTGCTATGCTGCAAGGGATTCTTGACGGTCTTAGTGGCCTGGCAGGCGCCGTGGGCAACCTGCTGACGCAGGGTTTAGGCGGCGCCGTCGATCAAGCTCGCAAAATATTGGGCATTGGCTCACCCTCCAAGGTCATGCAGATCATCGGCGCACAAATGATCGAGGGCCTCACGCTCGGCATTACCGAGGCTGGCCGCACGTTCAACGAGGTGTTCCATCGTGTCTTCGACGAGACATTCGAGTGGTGGGACCGCGAAGGGCTGAACCTATTCGACTTCATGAGGGCGCAGGCAGAGCAGTTTGCCAGGGACCAGGCCAGCAATATGGCCTTCGTGTTTGACGAGATGAAGGGCGGACGCAAGGGAATAGAGGACCTGATGAAGGTTCTCGAACAGATGTACGGCGGGCTGGCGAAGATCGTCTCGCCGCTCACGGACATCATGGACCTGATCGCCGCGCCTGTGACCAAAGAGTACGAAGACGCCATTGCCGCCGTCAATGCTCAACTCAAAGAGCAGAACACGGTTTACGCTGACCAGATGGACGCGCTGGCCGATTGGTCGCGCTACCGCCAGAACGTGCACGACGCCGAGATGGCGACGATCAATGACGAGATCGACCTGCTGCGTGATAAGATCGCTCTGGAGCAACAACCTTTCCTTGATAAGCAGATGGCGGCTAACGAGGAATACCAAAAGCTGCAGGCTGAGGGTAACGTGGCCGACCTGTACTTTGCCCGCGAGCGCGAGAAGGCGCACACCACGGGGGACAAGAAGCGGCTGGAGGACCTCAAGCTTGAGGAAGACTCCTATCGCGACAACCAGCGTTACCGTCTGGACGTGCTGCGCGCCGAGATGGCTGTCAGCAAGGACCAGATGGACGCCGTTACCGACCGCCACGCCGCCGAGCTGACGGCCCTGCAGGCTGAACAGGCTGCCAAAAAGGACGCCTGGGACGCTGAACAGGATGCAATCAAACGGCGGCGGGAAGCGTTGGAAGCAACGAACAAAGTGCAGCGGGAGGCCGCGGCTGAGCGATTGAAAGAGATAGCAGCCGAAGAGAAGGCCGCGCTTCTGGCCAATCAGACTATCCAAGGCTTACTCGATACTATCAGCGCCTTGCAAGCCAAGACGGCTGAGCTGGAGATGATCAAGACCGTCTCCCTGATCGCCAACACTCTCTCAAGTGCAGGCATGCAGATTCCACAGGCCGTATTGGCCGCCTTCGCTGCCCTGCCCCGCGAGGCGGGCGGCATGCTGGACAGCGTGATCAATGCCTTGCTGGCCGCCTACGGGCGCGGCCTGTACGGCGCCGCCGAGGGTGCCGTTGTCACACGCCCGACTATGCTGATGGCCGGCGAGGGCGGTGAGCCCGAAGCCATTCTGCCTCTTAGCTCGCTGCGTGGCCTGGTGGACAGTGTGCTCAGCCGGGTGCTAGGTGGCCGCGTCGGTATGCCAATGCCGGGGGCCATGCTCAGAGCGGGCGGCGGCTCGACGTTCACTCAGCAGCGGACCTACCAGCTCAGCGCCTCCTACGCGCAGGTACAGAGTGAGTCCAGCATCATGCTCGACCTGCAAGCTATGGAGATGCTGGCCGGGGCAAGGGGGTAGCGAACATGCCGATCCTTGAGCTAGACCAGTTGATTACCCCTGACAGCCAGGTATACACGTTTCGGGACGACCAGCGGCGCTTCACCATGTCCACGTCTGGCGAGGGGCTGCCGCCGATCGAGTACATCACGCAGCGGGGGCCGTTCCAGCACGGTGAAACGGTTGTAGACTATCGGCTGAGGCCGCGCGTCCTGCAGATGGTTTACCGTGAGAAGTTCTGCTCGCGCGAGGTGTACTGGGACGGTCGTGGTGGGGCGACGATGACGACCGTTACAGGCGCACGCAAGCAGATTGCCGGACTCCTCGACGCCATCCGACCCAACCGCCAGGCGACGGTGGGCGCCGTTGCGCCGTTCACTTTACGTAAACTCTTGCCGGGCGGCCAGAAGCGAGACTTGCTGGTGTTCATTCAGCAGGGGCCGGCCTTCGAGCCGCGCAGCCTGGATTCCTGGGACGAGTGGTCCTATCAGGAGGTGCTGCGGTTTGTAGCCCATGATCCGGTGTGGACGGAGCCGACGCTCAGGACGACGGTCTACACAGGGACTATCACCGCTGGCGGCATGTTCGTGCCCCTGGCTATCCCTCTGCTGGTGGGCGGTGGCACCTACTTCGAGGCTACGGCTATCACCTATTTAGGAACCTGGCTGGCATACCCGACTATCACAGTACAGGGGCCTTGCGGCAATGCCCTGATTGAGAACCTGACCACAGGCGAGAAGCTGGACCTGACCTATGATCTGCTAGCCGGTGATACTGTGACATTTAACCTGGCTTACGGCCAGAAGACGGTTATCAAGCAGCCGGGCGATGTGAACGTAGTAGGATATCTGTCCACCGATTCTAACCTGGCAACATTTCACCTGGAGCCACACCCGGCCGCGCCGCTGGGCGTGAACAATATTCAGGTGACGCTGGCCGGTGCTTCAGGCGATACGGCCTATGCCAGTATCAGCCATTACCGCCGGTTCATCGGACTGTAGGGTTGCTATGTTGAGTTTCACACGGCGCCAACTGCTGACAGCACTGCTACTGGCACCGCTGGCAATGGTCCGTGTGCCCGTGCAACGAAGCGATGCTGGACGGCCCGGGCCTATTCCGCGGGAGCGTGGGCTGCACGTGCCCATGCGGGTGCCGCTGTTTGTGGATGTGGCGCTGCCACGGCGCGTTTATCTCCCTCTGCTAGCTAACTTTTGCGAGAATGACGGCGTTTGCTACTGGGAGGAGCTACCTCCTGGCGATATTCCCTGGTAAGAAAAGGAGGGCTTGATTATGACTCAAAGTTCCTGGTTCTCGTGGACCACAGACGGCACCGGGGATGGTACGGCGACCGGGTACACCATGGCCCAGCTCAGCAAGATGCTGCATATGCTGCTAAACAATGGCATTGCCAACCAAGGAGTTATGCCTGCCTACCTGAATGGCCTGGCTCCCAGCAACCCAGCGGGCTCGACTATCCGCATCGAGACTGGCGGCGCGCAGGTACACGGCACGCCCTATGAGAATGACGCGCAGGCCAACTTCACGCCCGGCGATGGCACCTATCCGGCCCTGCCCGTGACAGCGCAGATTCACCGCGTCGTGCTGCGCAAGTCCTGGGCGGCGCAGACTGTACGGATCGCCTTCATCAGCGGCACGGATGCCGGCTCGCCTTCGACGCCATCCTTGACGCAGACGGACCTGACGACCTGGGAGATACCGCTGTACCAGTTCCAGATCAACAGCGCAGGCACTGTATCGGGGGCAGTGGACCAGCGGGAGCTTACCTATGCTGGGAGCATTCGTTGCAGGTTGACATATAACAGCGCTCAACTCATACCTACTGCTACGGATACGGACCTGACAAATTGGCTAGAACAAGAGGATATACTCAATATGCACAGTACGGGCAATCCAGAGCGTATCACCGTACCGCGTGCCGGTATTTATTTGTGTGAGGGTGGCGGTCGATGGGCACCTACTACTAATGGCACCTATCGCGATGTTTTTATCGCAGTCGATGGTACAAATGCATATGGCCGTAGCAGTCAACAGCCCGCGGCCAGCCCTGCACTGTATTCAAGTATATCTGTCGTTCTTAGCTTAACTGCTAACCAGTATGTAACACTGCGCGCTCGCCATGATCGAGGTAGCGATCTTAGTTTTGATGTCCAGCAATTCAGCGTAACGTTGTTGCAGTTACGGTAGAAACAAACGATGGCACCTATCTACCACCTCCGCCTCAAAGACCAAACCGGCGCGGTCTCTGCGATCCTGACGCACTGGCTCAGCCTGACCTACACCAAGCGAGTCAACAGCGTCGGCTCCTACACGCTGATGCTGGACGGTGACGACAGCCGCGTGTCACTCTTCGCGCTGGACGCGCAGATCGAGGTGTGGCGAGCCGACCCCGCGCAGTCGATAGCGTGGTACGCAGACAGCGAGTTTCTGCACCGTTCGACCACGCGGGAGCGGCTCGTCTCCGGTGAGCATCGCTTCACCTCGGCGGGCCGCGGGTACAACGATTTGCTAGGCCGGCGCATCATCGCCGCCGCGGCTGGCTCAGCGGGCGCGGAGAAGGCGGGCGTGGCCGAGACGGTAGCTAAAGAGTACGTGGACGAGCAGGCCGGGCCGGGCGCCGGCGTCCGCGCCCTGTCTGGCTTCACAGTGCAGGCGGACGCCGCGCAGGGCAACTCGATCACATTCAAGCGCGCCCGCCGCAACCTGCTGGAGGTGCTGCAGGAGATCGCCCTGGTGGGCGGCGGAGACTTCGCCGTCGTGGGCACCGGTGCGGCCGCGTTCGCCTTCCGCTGGTACGATGGCCAGCTCGGTACGGACCGCACCGTTGGCAACAGCGGTGGCAACCCGTCCGTGATCTTCGCCGTCGAGTTCGGCAACATGGGCCAGCCCCGCTATGCCCTCTCGCGACTGGACGAGGTGAACGCTGTGTACGTGGGCGGGCAGGGCGAAGGGGCAACCAGGACGGTCAACGAGCGCACAGACGCGGCGGCCATTGCAGCTTCACCATGGAACAGACGAGAGGCGTTTCGTGATGCTCGCAATGAGAGCGCGGCCGCCGGCCTCAACGCTCGTGGCGACGAAGAGCTAGAGAGCGCGCAAGCTAAGGAGAGTTTCAGTTTCGAGGTGCTACAGGTGCCCTCTTGTTTATACGGCAAGCATTACTTTCTGGGCGACCTGGTGACAGGTCGCTTTGGCACGGTGCAGGTGGACAAGAAGGTGTTACAGGTTACGGTGAACGTGGCGGCGCAGGGCCAGGGCGGGCAGATCGAAAACATCTCGGTGGAGCTGGCTGATGTCTAGCCACGACATTCTGGAGCGCCTTATCCAGACGGTGGCGCGTCTGGCCGAGCGCGTGCGGCACCTGGAGGTGGTGGAGATTGTCGCGGCTAACCTGCCTGCCCACACACACGCGGGCGCCGGGCAAGGCGGCACCGTCGCCCACAGCGCGACGACGGGCCAGGGCGTGAACGACCACCACAACAAGTCGCATGCCCACACGGTTGCCGATGGATCCGGGGCCATTGCCACCGACCAGGCCGTAGATATCCAGAGCAGCCTGCGCGTTGACAGTATCGTCAATGACACTGGCCTGGCCGCGGGCACCTACACGCCGAGCCTAACTAACGTCGCCAACCTCGACGGCTCGACAGTCTACGTCTGCCAATATTTACGCGTTGGCAATGTCGTTACTGTCAGCGGTCGCGTGGATGTAAACCCGACGACAACCGCAACCAGCACTCAACTAGGGATTTCATTGCCAATAGCAGTTGGTAACTTTACTGCTAGCAATCAGTTGGGCGGAGTGGCCGCATCTCTTACGTCCCCTGGTGAAGTGGCAGGCATTTATGCAGACACAGTGAACGAACGGGCACAGATGCAATGGATCACGAGTGATACAGCAAACCATGCTATGTTATTTACGTTTACCTACCTGGTTGTATAATAGGAGCGTGACTATGAACGTCCCTGCCGCCATCTACGCCCCGCATCCAGTAGGTCGCTCTGCTGGAGGATGACGGAAGCGAGGGCGTGTCGTGAATCGCCCCCATCTAAATATATGTCAAGTGGAGTAGGATATGGACCCGTTGTTCGGGAAGCTACTGGAGGGACTGTTCGCGCAGTCGCCGGGCATGGCGGCCGCGGCGCTGCTAGTGTGGTGGATACTCAAGACGACGCGGGAACGCGAGGAGGAGATGAGGACAGCGGCGGCTGCCCACGAAGCGGCGCTGGTGGCACAGGCGGAGAGGCGGGAAGAACGGCTGCTCAAAGTGCAGGAGAAACTGGCGGACCAGTACGAGCGCGTTGCTGTGGCGCTTGGCGTACAGGGCGTTGCCCTGAAGGAGGGCACGGACACGCTGGAGAACGTTGTAACTCAATTGATAGAGATGCGGCGAGAGCACGCCGGGATTGTCAAGGATGGGCACCCATGACAGTTTTACGTCAGGGTACGTGTCTCCACGTATGCCGCTCTATAACATCCCAAATCGTCCTGACTGTGACGCCATGGCGAAGGCTAAGAATTGCGGGGTGGACCCCGTGACTGTAAGAACACCTAATATCCACAACAGCGTCAGTAGTGAGCCTGGCCCTCCAATGCCGCTCGCCCCGTGGTATGCTCTCAGGATGTGTGTGGCTCCGGTGATTTTCGCCACGGGCCAGGCACTCGGGATGAAGGCGGCTAAGGTGCTGATCTCCACGTCGTACTTTCTCGGGATGAGTATGCGTTCCGTGACGCTCGCCGCGCGCCAATAATTCAGGATGCACACGGCTATAATGCGAATCGCCATGAGGAACCCTGCCCTTAGTTTGAGCATCTCTGGCATTATCCGCCCGCGTTCCTACAGCAAGGTGGCTTGGGTTACAACAAGGAGGATTGTCGCATTTATGCATAACCTCAAGCCCAGGCGGGATTGGCCCATTGGCAATCTCATAAGCAACGCGGTGCGCTATCTCATGCTTACCGCGGATCATCAAGTGTCCATAGCCAGCTTGGTCTTTCCCGATCATCCAGGGCCAGCAATGGTCTGGTGTATCCATGTCCACGTCATCCCAGAAATAAGACAGACGTTCCTCTCTAGTCGGAGGAAACTTGCAGCGGACGCTGCAAAAATTGCCGTTGGGTCGGTGACGTTTGAGAGGGAGATAAAATGGCTTCTTGCAGCGCTTGCAGATGCGGTTCGATTCTGGACAAGCGCAAGAGGAATTGTTATACTGAGGTTGCATCGGGAGTCTCCTTTCTCGGTGCCATGCCTCCGACTGTTATCAGCAGTGCGGAGGCTTCTTTGCCTCCTCAATATAACACAGAGGCAGGATATAGTCAACCCCTTGAACGGAGGCGCAGTTGCTAATTTTGCTCGTTGATGACACGAAGCCCTGGTATGAACTCATAACCCGTGTGTTTGAGGGCCATGCCGTCGAGTGGGCGCCGACGGCGCAGGACGCCTTCCGCATGCTGGATGAACAGCAGTTCGACGTCGTGCTGCTTGACGGCAAACTGCCAGGGGGGATTGACGGCCCGGCGCTGGCCAAGCTGATTCGCCTGCGTTTCCAGGAGCGGGGGGAGTGCGAGCCGCAGCTGTTCGGCCTCACAGGCTACCCCCAGTTAGCTGAAGCGTTTCAGCAGGCATGGATACCGACCTTGCTCAAGGGGATGAGCACATTCGAGCTGCGCTACGTAGTCGAGAGCCTGGTAACAAAGGTAACGACGGGAGTGATGTAGACATGCTACTGGTAGTTGAGGAGCCGGGGTAAGGGACCTTCTGCTGCTCCTTCTACGTCAGGCTGGCTACCGTATTATGCCGGCCCGTTCGCTGGCAGAGGCGGCCAGGTTCAGGCTGCCCGCGCCCATCTGTGTTATACTGGGCTGCTGCGGGGAGCTGGGCGATGCTCAGCGGTGTGCCAGCAAGGGCTGGCCGACAATCGGTCTGTACTGCGAGGAAGAATGCCGGGCGCAATATGCACCCGGGCAAAGGCTCCTCGAAAAGCCGTTCGACGTGGAGGAACTGCTGACGGTGGTGGACGAGATGGTGGGGGTAGAGGCATGCAGATAGATCCGCGGTGGGCTGACCTGGTTATCGGTAGCAAGGTTTCAGCCGGCGTCCAGGGCTTTACCAGCATCAGCCATCTGGCTGCGACGGTGGACCGCGTCCTCGTCCTTGACCAGGACCTGGCTTATTATGCCCCGACGCTAGGCGCCCGCTGCTGGTTGCGAGTAATGCACGACGGCCAGGGCGGCTGGAAAGATGCACCGGCCCACGCCGCGGCCATCGCCCCCGTGATCTACCGCGTCTACCAGTACGGCGTGCGCGACGTGCTGTTCGGAAACGAGCAAATCGCCTTGGAGGGCCTGGGCGCTGAGCCTGACGACTATCGCTTCCTCAATGACTGGGGCTGCACGATGTTGCGTGAGCTGCACAGCCTGCTGCCACTGCCCGGCTTGCGGTATTGGGGGCCAGCCCTTTCGCCCGGCCACCAAGAGGACGACGGTTTTGATGGCTATCGCCTGCTGGCTGACTATCTGGTGGCGCTAGACGGGATTGCGGTTCACAACTATTGGAGGCCGGACGGTGGCTTCATTGGCGACCCGGACTTCGAGTGGTGGGCAGGCCGGATCGAACGGGCGTACAGGCTTGTGACAAGCATGGGCATTCACAAACCGTGGGCCGTGACCGAGTTCAATAGGAAAGTGGACCGCGGCAATCCCGACGACATCGCCGCTTACGCCAACCAGTGCCAGCGATACTACCAATGGCTCAATTCGCTTGACTACGTGGTCGCTGGCTTTACTTTTCTCTACACCTGCCAGGACCAGGCATTTGCGGACCTGACCTGGGATCTCATGCTCGGAATGGTCGAGCGAATGCAGCAGTTCGACCGCCAGAGCGAGGGTCAATGGGCGCTACCGGTGGTGCCGCCAGAGCTACCGATAGAGGATCCCGCAGGCGATGGTACAGCGTCTGCACCCGCACTAGCAGGAGGAGGTAACGTGCTAACAACTATTGGTAACGGGTATGAAGTGATTGACCTACGAGCCAACCTACCCAAGGCAGACGACTACCCGCAGCGTGAACTGTCGGCAATCAAGTACCTGGTGATTCACCATAGCGCCGTGGCTGTGGACTCGACCGCTGAGAGTATTGCCCGCTACCATGTCGAGCAGTTGGGCTGGCCCGGCATCGGCTACCAATGGATTGTGCATCAGGATGGCCGCACCGAGTATTGCCAGGACATCAGTCGGGCTAGCTACAACGTGGCTGGCCGCAATGGTGAGGTCATCGGCATTTGTCTGCCAGGAGACTGGACTAGCCATGCACCGCCAGAGGCGCAACTAATTGCTGCACGACGTCTGGTTGCCGAGATTCAGTACGCTCTGGGCTGGTTTGTGCCTGTCGTCGGGCATAGCGATGTAGCTCTGGCGGGCTATGGCACGGCTTGTCCGGGCAATAGCTGGCCGACCTGGCGTGAGGCTGTGACGGTCAAGCTAGACACGACGCCCGTGCCCCCGCCGGCCTATCAGTTTGTCCTGGGCTTCAAGGACCTGGCTGACAGGCTGGGCGCGGCCGCGGGTATGCCGCTGGAGAACGAACACCCGGGACAGATTCAGGAAACGTCAACGGGGTATCTGTTGTGGACACCGGGCAAGGCGCCCGTGTTTGTGGGGAAGTAGCACCGTGGTTAACCGTGAGCGTCTGCGTCAGGCTAACGTGCACGCCTTGCGCCGCTGGCGAGCGTTTGGCGGCGGGCAACTGTGGCAGCGTTTTCGCAAGGTCACGGCGCCCTGTTCGTGCTGCATGTGCGGGAACCGCCGCCGCTTTGGCGAACTGACCCGGCAGGAACGGCGACAACGGGAGGAGGTGGAGTAGCCATGCCAACGTTTAGAGCTTGCCCAAAATGTGCGCAATTCGAGGAGTGCGAGTGGACTGGCTCGGCTTGGCGCTGTCTGCGGTGCGGCTACACCTGGCCCGCTGCACCTGCGGCGGCCGACTACAGCGCCTTCCTGGCTGCCGACTACACCGTCTCCTGGTGCTGCCCGACGTGCGGCGTACACGGCCGCATCACCGAGGCACAGCGGGATTCGCTGGAGTCAATTCTCTGCACGTGCGGCCACTACCGGCCGCGCCTGGCCAGTAGGGCGCCAGGCTACCGACGAGAGGATGCTGACAGACGTGGCTAGTATAGAGGGCCCTTGCGCAACCTGCTCCTGGTTGCGGGAGCGGCACGATGAGTGGCGGACAGTGGCCTACTGTGGCCAGGACTTCGAGGCGATCACCGAGTGGCGCCTGGCCGAGCTGGCGGCCAGTGTGCCGGAGTACGCACAGCCCTGTTGCCCGCAATACGTCAACGCAGACAAGGCGGGGTTGTGGCAGCCGTCTTGACCGCGATGCTGCACGGTGGTATACTACAGACAACAGAAAGCAGGAGCGGCGGAGTAACGCCCTCCTGCATGGCACAACGAAAGGAGTCTCGTCATGCATCCCAATAGTACCACAGAAGCCACCTCGGCGCAATACCAACTGCTGCCCCTCATCGTGGAGGGCTTGGCATGACTGACAATCAATTGGCCCTATTCGACTACGGCACACTCGACCCCGAGAGCCGTATCGTCGTGCAGCAGGAAGACAAAGAGTTCGACCACAACATGGGCGATGCAGGTACGAGTTTCATCCGTGCCTGTCACAATCTGCGGCGCATCCATGAGGCTCTAAAGTATAAGCGGCCCGGGTTTGTGCAATACTGCGAAAGCAAGCCAGGACTTTCCCAAAAGACCGCCTGGAAGATGCTCAACGTCGCTGAAATGTTAGTAGAAAATACTAACATTCCCGGCGCAAGTAAGGAAGCCCTCTACCTGCTAGCTGCGCCCAGCACGCCGGAAGCAGCGCGCCTGGAAGCTATCGAACGAGCTAGTAACGGCGAGGCTATCACGCACGCGGCTGCCAAGGCCATCGTCGAGGATCACCGCCAGGAAAGTTCTGCGCAAAGTCTACAACCTATCCCGACCTATCCGTTGCAGGAACAATACCTCAGTCGCCCACGGGCGTACATCCCCGGAGAAGGGGTGCTATACGGCACGCAGGAGAGCCTTAGCCGAACCAAGCAAAGGCTAGACGAATCCGGCCAGACGTATTTTACCTGCCAGCAATGTGGCGACATGTTTTCCAATGAGGTCTGGCACTGTCCTGTATGCGATCATCATTGGCCAATGGGCCGAGAAGATTGCTGGAACTGCCACGAATATACAAGGCCAGAGTTTCGCGAGCCAGTGACCGAACAAGATGAGACCAAAAGCCCCCCCGTTCCCCACGTATCCTATAACTCTGGCAACAATGAGTGGTACACGCCAGCCGAGTACATAGAGGCGGCACGGGCCGTGCTGGGCAACATTGACCTAGACCCCGCATCGTCAGAACAAGCCAATGAGGTAGTCGGGGCAACACGCTTTTACACAGTAAAAACGGATGGCTTGCAGCAACCGTGGGCTGGCCAGGTCTGGATGAATCCGCCTTATGCAGCAGAACTGATCGGTAAGTTTACCGACAAGCTGGCTTGCCATGTTGAGGCAGGCGACATTGAAGAAGCAATCTGCCTGGTAAACAACGCTACCGAAACTGCATGGTTTCAGCGGCTGATCGATGTGGCTACCGCGGTTATCTTCCCTCGTGGGCGAGTGCGGTTCTGGCAGCCGGACGGTGCAACAGGAGCACCGCTACAGGGCCAGGCCATCATTTACGCGGGGTGTGATCCTGATTGCTTCCTCAACGCCTTCAAGGCATTTGGTTGGGGAGCACGCCTATGGTGAACTCTTCTCGGTGGAAACTCGGCATGCAGGGCGAAGAGGTTGTGCGCCGGTGGCTGAAGGATCAAGGCTTCCTCGTCATTCCTGCTTCTCTAATCCAGAGCGGCGGGGCGCCTATGTTGCAGGGATGGCTGCAGCAATTCGTCTTGCCGGACAATCAAGCATTCAAGGACGGGCAGGGGCGGTGGGTAGAGGTTAAGACGAAATCCCGAGCCACCTTCTACCTGAAAACTAAAATATGGGAGCACGGGCTCAAGACAAAGAACTGGGAAGATTACCTTGCTGTACAGAGTCAAACAGGAATGGCTGCATGGCTTTGCATATTGGAGCTGGAATCTTCATTGGTTCTATTGGCAACTATGGATCAGTTAGCAAAGCGAGCACGTCGCTACATTGGAACAGCTATGCCCGATGGGCAGCCGCACATCTTCTTCCCACGTGACGCGTTCGAGTGGTACACGGAACCGAGAGCGATAACGATTCAACCTATTACGCCAATGGCACCTAGGACAGTCACTCAACCACAAGCGCCGACAACCAGACAGTTTGAATTGTTCTAAAGCAGCCTAGCTGAACATTGACAACCACAGCATACAGGCGTACCATACAGACGGCGGGAGCAGCGAGGCGTCGGCTGCCACCCCCAATGCTGCCGAGTAGAGCGCCTTGCCGGGACCTCCCGCCAGCGACAGCACAGATGCACTTGACTCCTAGCTCCGCTGGCCCCTCCTCCAGCGGCTGGCCCCTCTGCCCGGTCCCTACACCCGGGTAGGGGGGCTTTTCTGTTGCAGCCGGACGTGCTATACTAGGAGTGTGCGGAGGTGACTCTGAGCACCCAAGCACACCAGTGCGACATCGCTATGGCAGGAAGCCGCTGGTGGCCTGCATCTGCCACAGCGGCAGGGACTCGCCGGTTGTCGAGGATGCTCAAGCCTGTAGCTAACCTGCCAGGCTCCGGTGCAGCGGGGACCAAGAAACAAGCTCGATGTCGCACCCGTGCGGCCTAACGCTCAGCTAAAGCACCGAAGTTGCAAGCCCGTACTGCGGGCCAGCTAAACGGGCACTCGGGCTGGCCAGGCTGAGCGTTGGGCTTGCGCCTCCCGCTGGTAATTGAAATTGATACTCGTTACCAACGGGGGCACCGTAGGCCAGGACGTAATGTCCTGGCCCTTCTTTTTTTGTTGCCCCTTTCCACTCCAAGTGTTCCTGCATGAAACTTGCCCCTTGACAGACAGTCCCAATTGTGTTATTATGAGAACATACAGCAGGCAAGGGGTAGAAGATGGGTCTGATTGGTAAACTGTTGGCGCGGCAGCAGGAACTGGAGCTGAACGACCGCGAGATGGCTGAGCGGCTGGGCGTGACGCGCTCGATGTGGGCGCGTGTACGCCTTGACTTGTACCCGGGCGTAAAAGAGTCGCTGGTGTTAGTGCGAGGGGCCATTCGTGGCTTTCCCGAACTGACGCCAGAGGCTCTTCTGTTTTTGCGGGATGAAAAGGTGGATATTCCCGAGAAGAAGGAGAAGGAGGCGTAACATGCAGACAAAGAGAAGCCCCGCCGGGGCAGGCGGGGCAGCAGTGGAGGGTGGGTGCAGCATGCAAAGGCCCCACAGCGACAGTGTAGCACAGCGAGCCGAGGAGGTCAAGCCCTGCCTGAACTGTGGCGCCGTGGAGGACCTGGTGACAGACCGCTCCTGGCTGGGCGGCCATGGCTGGGTGTTTGGCCGCTACTGCCGGGATCGCCTGGCTTGTGCGGAGCGAGCGAATCACGTATACGATGCGAGGAGGGTAGGGAGATGATCGACAGAGATCGGGCAGAGGCCATCATTCGTCAGTTGCGAGCAGACTTGGGGCTAGCAGATAACTCGCCACTGCACCTGAGTGTCTGGCCAGCTACCATTGACGAGGTCCTGTACTATGGAAACGCTGATGGGGAGCGGATCCAGAAATGTAGCGTTCCTGGGGTGCTGATCTATGTGAGAATGCCAGTTGATATCTATAACGTGGGCTACCTCGCTGTCAACACGGACGTGACGGCCGCCAACCTGGCCCAGTTGCCGACGCCTGCGTTGAGGCAGCAGGCGCGGGCCCTGCTGGGGCTGGCAGAGGAGGAGGTACAGAATGGCTAGACTGGATCTCATCATCGGCCACGACCGCATAACCTGGGATACGGTGATCCTTCGCTTGCGCCATGACGGCCCCGCCGAGCCAGGAGAACGGCTAGATCCTCTGACTATCCTGGACAGGCTCGACAACATAGAGGCTCGCCTGGATGGCTTCAGCGAGCAGCAGGGGCGCTCGGAGCGCATTCTGTGCGACCGTGTGGCCGCGCAGGCAGAACTGTTTGCCAGTCAGACGGCGAAGTTGATAGCGCGGGTACAGAAGCTGGAGTAGAAGTCATGATTGCAATCAAACAGGCTACAGAGATTCGCCAGGCCGGCATCTACATGCTGGCTGTGGTGGACGGCCAGGAAGTGGATCTGACGGCGGCGCTGGAACAGGCAGGGGCATTATTACTAACAGCGGATGCACGAAAGGGGCTGGCGGCGGCAATCAGGGAGTATAACGAGCTGCTGCACTTCTACCAGGACGACGATGACGCACCGAGCGGTCGCCACCTGGACGACTTCATGAAACTGTGCAAGCAGTGGGCGCCATGACCGCCATCTTTGCCGAGCCGAAGCCCCTGCCCGTGTTTTGCACCCTGGGCAACTGCCCCAAACGAGAAGACAAGGCTTGCTGCCAGGCGTGCCCCGAGAAGGGGTGCAGCGACCCCTGCCGCCGAGTGAAGGCAGTGGGCTGTGAGTGGCAGGAAGGGGAGGCATGAGCAATATCATCCGGGTCTTCCCACGTGCTACCTCGTATACGCCAACAGACGGTATGGCATTCGTGGGTGAACCGCCAATGCTGCGGCCAGCGCAGGAGGATGTCGAGGAGATCCACGTGAGTAATACGTTTATCTGGGATTACGTCGAGTCCTGCCGGCTACTAAAATCATGGCGCAGCCAGTATCCACAAGCTATCATGCGCATTGGCGGACCAGTTTGGAATAGTCCGGTTGACACCTTCACACCAGGCTTATACGTGCGGCAAGGCGTAACCTTCACCAGTCGCGGCTGCCCAATGGCCTGCGAATGGTGCCTGGTCCCAGGCCGCGAGGGCAAGTTGCAGATCTACGACCCGATACCGGCAGGGCACATCATCCAAGACAACAATTTTCTTTCGTGTCCGGGCAGCCACCGGCAGAAGGTCTACGCCATGCTGGCTCAGCAACCGCGGGCGGCGGTGTTCGCCGGTGGGCTGCAACCGGGGCGTGTGACAACCAGGGTAGCGGACGAACTGCGGGGCGTGCGAATCGCCTGCGCGTTTTTAGCCGCCGACACTGCCGAGTCTCTGCAGGCGCTGCGACGAGCTGTTGAGCGGCTGTCCTGGCTGGGGCGGAAGAAGCTCAGGTGCTATATGCTCTTGGGCTACGGCGACGACACGCTGCAGAAAGCGGAGGCGCGGCTGGAAACGGCCTGGGAGATGGGCGTGCTGCCCTTTGCGCAGCTCTATCGCCCAGCGGAGGGTGAGATTGATTACTCACCAGAATGGCGGGCGCTAGCGAAAGCTTGGAGTCGCCCCGCCGCCATGGTGGCAATGCACAAGAAGGCATTATGACAACTGACGGACTGCGTGAATATACCTGGCTGGCCCTGTACGTGCCGCTGCTGCTGGCGGTCGTGGTGGCGCTGATTGCGAGAGGCAAAGACGAATGACTGGCCCTCTGATCCTTTCGTTGTTTCCGGGTTTAGATATTCTGGGCCTGGGGGTTCAGCAGGAGTGGCCCGAGGCATGTATCGTTCGTGGGCCAGACATTATCTTCGGCAGCTTGCACGACATTCGAACGTTTCACCCACCCACGGGTGTCTTCGCCGGGGTAATCGGTGGCCCGCCCTGCCAATGCTTCTCGCGGCTGCGCCACCTGGTCGAGCACAACGGCTACAAACTGGCGGAGAACCTGATACCAGAATTCGAGCGTGTCGTGACCGAAGCGCACCCGACCTGGTTCCTCATGGAAAATGTGCCGGATGCGCCAGAGCCTGTCGTGCCGGGTTACATCGTCTGTTCGCTTCTGCTCAACAACCGCTGGCTGGGTGAGGTGCAGAATCGGGTGCGGCGCTTCTCGTTTGGGACTCACGACGGGCGCTCATTGGACGTGGAGATAGCCGCGCTAGAAACGCAGGATTGGCAGCCGGCGGTTATGGCGTCGGGCGGCCGCCCGACGCCGATAGCCCTCGGGCCGAACGGTAAGCGGAAGGCAACCACAGCTCGCAACATCGGCTGGAAAACAGACGCCTATCTGCAACATGCCTGTGAGCTGCAAGGGCTGCCGCCTGGTTTTCTGGCAGACAGCCCGTTGACAGTGCGGGGCAAAATCCGGCTAGTTGGCAATGGAGTGGCGCTGCCTATGGCTCGTGCCATCACGAAAGCAGTCAAGAAAGCAATGGGGGGGTAACATCGTGGACTGGTTTGCATTTGGCCTGGGGGCAACAATAGCGATGCTGGCAGCAATCTTGGTGGGCCTGCTGCGAATAAGCGGACACGCCGACGCGCTGCAAGAGGCGCAGCAAGAGGCGCACGAGCAGGGCAAGCAAGAGGGCATGGTGTTGGGGAACAAACAGCATGCTGAAAAGAGGGCGCTGTGGATGACGTTCAACGTCAACCAGCGGCGCGAGATCAACAGCCTGCGGGATGAGCGGGACGCGCTCCTGCAGCGCAATATGCGGCTGGTGCAGGAGTGCCGGGAGTTGCACACGAGGTTGGACCTGGCACATGAAGCGGTAGGGAAGGGCGACTGAATGCAACCATATTGGCAAGCAAACGGGATCACGATCTATCACTGTCGAGCGGAGGAAATGCTGCCCCTAGTCCGGGGGGCAGTCGTGATCACAGATCCCCCTTATAATTGCGGAGTCAATTATGGCGAGGGTGTTGACGATCGCCGCACATGGCCCGACTGGTGCTTGTGGTGGGACGGCATCTTGGAGTTGTGCGATCATGCGGCACCGGATGTGCTGGCTTTCATGTCGCAGACAGCATATCGCAAGTATCTGCGTCTCGGCAAGTACGAACCTGACTGGTGCCTGGCTTGGGTAAAACCGCTGAGCATGGCCGTCTGTGCACTACCATTCATGCCCCATTGGGAACCGATCCCATATTGGGGCACGACACGTAAAAAGGATGGCGCTTTCTGGGGCGGTGATGTGCTGACCTGTAACGTAACAAGAAGTGACGCGATTTATACGGAGGTTCCAACATGCAATTGCATACAACCAGGAAGGGGTACTTGCGCGGTAGATACCAAAACAGGATGCGAATGCATCACGATATCGTTTGGGAAGAACAACGAGGACCAATCCCTAGCGGCTATCAAGTGCATCACACAAATGGAGACAAGCAAGATAACCGAATCGAGAACCTGGAGATCCTTGACGCCCGTACCCACAAGCGATTGCACAATGGATGCCAATGGCGCAACGGCATGTGGTGGAAAGTGTGCCCCGACTGCGGAACATCCAAACCCATCACAACAGAGTTCTGGTATTATCGATCTGGAGGTTGGCCAACACTCGAACACTGTAAACCGTGTCAGGTCAAATTGGCGATATGGTATAAGCAAATGCGGCGTTTGCGCACGGCCTTATCGGCGGCTGTCGCATCCAACGGTTAAGCCGCTAGCCCTTATGCGCGATCTGGTAGCACGGTTCGATGGCCCCATCGTCGATCCGTTTATGGGATCAGGAACAACGCTACGAGCAGCACGTGACCAGGGGAAGGTGGCAATTGGCTGTGACTGCATTGAAGCATGGTGCGAATTGGCGGCGCGACGAATGGAGCAATTCAGCGAGGAGCCGCCCGAGCAACAAAGAATGGCTCTGGTTGGCTTAGAAAAGAGAAAGTCGTGAGAGACAAGCCGAGCGAACACTTCTTAGGCGCCGTCTTGCGTGGCTACTTTGCCGAAGCACGCCTCGGCAAGCCAGTGACACCTTCCGGCATTTGGGACCGCGTGTGCATGGAGGCGATCCAACAGCCAAACGGGTTCCGGCTGCTGTGCGATTGGGACACACGCAAAGCGAACCAAAACCGCATCAAGACAATCATGGAGGTCGTCGAGAAGGGCTATCTACCGGGGCTGCGACTGGCGAAGAATGCCCGGGGCGGGATTATCGTGGTGGAGGTGCAATGACAACTGAGCCAGAGGGCGCCATGCCCTATGCCGACCTGCTGGCCCTGGTCATTGCCCTGCAGGACGACGTGCGCCTCCTGCAGGGACAGGAGGCAGCGATGCAGAAGCGCCTGGCAGGGGTGGCACTTGAGCCGCCATCGCATTAGTCCGCAGGCCGGCTGGGTTTATGACGGCAAACGGCGGGATGTTTGCCGATGTGGCTGTGGCCAAGCGGTGCCGAGAGGCCGCAGGACATTCGCTAGTGACGCGTGCGTCCACGAATGGAAGATCCGGACGCAGCCTGCCTACGTGCGACAAATGGTATGGGAGCGAGACCATGGCGTCTGCGTGCTCTGTGGAGCTGACCCAGAGGGCTGGGCGGGCGGCGAGGGGCCAGGGGCCGACCGTGTGCGGCGCTGGGGGTGGTGGTATGGCCACCATGGTGGCTGGCAGGCTGACCACATCGTGCCCGTTGTGGAAGGCGGGGGAGAGTGTGGACTAGATGGCTACCGGACGCTTTGTCGCGCCTGCCACACTGTCGTGACGGCCGAACTGGCGGCCCGACGGGCACGCCGACGGGCACGTGAACGAGCTGTCCTATGGCCACCTGCAGCGGCGCCAGCAGGATTGCAGCCGAGGCTGTTCGACCTGGCAGAAGAAACAGAAGGAGAAGAGGATGAGTAAGCCAGCCCGTTGCCCGACATGCGCCCATCGTCGGGGGCCACGCAGCACAGGCAACCTGTCGAAAGAGAACCAGACCAAGAAGCGCGGGTGCCCGTGTGGGTGCCACCAGGCAAAGAAGGAGTGAAGGGAGCAATCATGGACGATGAGGAACGAAGCGACAAGCGTTGCGAATACTGCCAACACAAATTGGCCTGCCGGGGGTTTCACCTGGGTGTGACAGACTGCCCGAACTTCGATCCCCTACCACGTCCACCGGGGCCGGAGCGGCCGCCGCTGCCACCGTGGACGCGACATGCCTAAAGGAAAACAAGATCACTCTGTGCAACGCAGAGTCGGGGAGCGCATCGCCTCTGCCCGTCTGGCAGTGGGGCTAAGCCAGGGCGATCTGGGAGAGCGGCTAACGCCACCGCGCTCTCACGCGGCGGTGTCAGACATCGAACGGGGGCTGAGGGGATTGGACATCGACCTGCTGGTGCAGCTTGGGTACATTCTGAGTAAGCCACTTAGCTACTTTTATAGCGAACTTGAAGGCGGTCCACCACCCACCACGGGGCCGCTTACGCGGCAGCGCGTTCAGCAACTCGCAGAGTGGTGCCGCGAGACCTGCTTGCTCTTCGGCACTGAGGTGGGGACGGCCTACAAGGTGGCAGGCGAGTTTGCCGGGGCACTAGAAAAGTTGTTGTGAAAGGAGCAAGCGTGCAAAACGAAATCGGCAGTATGTCAGTCAGGGAGGCCGGAGCAAAGGGCGGTCGGAAATTGCTAGAACGCTACGGCGCGAAGCACTTTAGAGAACTTGGCAAACTCGGTGGGGCCAAGGTGGCCGAACAACGAGCTAACACGGATTTCTACCAGCGCATCGGCAAACTCGGTGGTGATGCCGTGAAGGCCAGGCTAGGGCGCGACTGGTATTCGCGTATCGGCAAGCTGGGCGGCGAGAAACTGCGGGATACCCAGGGCCCAGACTACTACTCCCGTATCGGCAAAATGGGCGGCCGGGGCAAAGGGCCACGTGCTTCGACGGCGGGTTGCACAGCAGAGGCGGTGGCCCTCGGCGCCGAGCTGCGCGGGCTACGGGAGGCAGCGGGGCTACGCCAGGCGGACATTGCCGCGCACGTCGGCTGCACAACGGGCCTGGTGTCGCAGGTTGAATGCGGACGAAGGGCGGCAACGGCGAAGTGGCGGAAGAGGTACGCGACGGTGTTAGCACTCCGCAAATAAGCACTTGACAAGCCAGTCTGGTTATGTTATACTGGTAGCACATTGGGGAGCGGCAAGAAAGGGGGAGGGCCGCAAACACACAACTGAATAGGCGCCCAGACATAAAACGACAAAACGAAAGGACAGAAACGTGACAAACGAACCTCGTGACATTTGGGACGACGCCATGGATGCGGAGTATGTGCCGCAGAACCGGCCGCTGTTCGGGCAGGTGGCGGTGGACATCTTCCCGTGCGTGCTGACGAAGGGCATTGGCAAGGTGCCCTTCGACGAGGGCCAGCATCAGCCCGAGCAGAAGCGCACCTCGGTGAGTATCTCCATCCTGCCGCTGCCGAGCAGCCCCCTCCACTGGGAGACGAAGCGTGACATGCTGGCCGAAAGCAAAGAATGGGCCAGCATCGTGCGCCAGTCGCTACGGGACTGCGGGACCGACTTGCGCAGCGTCAATGGCAAGTGGGCCAGCATCGAACTAGTGAAGGTGGGCACCTACACCAACAAGGCGGGCGAGGAAAAGGACCGCACAGCAATCAAGTTCCTGGCTATCTATCCCAGCGAGGCCGCTTGTGAGGCGGCGAGCGTGGTGTCGTGGCACGGTGAAACGGCGGCGCCACAGACACCACTACCGAAACCAGCCCCTGCGGCGAGTGGCTTGAGTCGAGAGAATGCGGCGAAGTTCCTGCCTGCCCTCTGGAAGTCGTCAGGTGAAGACCCCGCCAAGTTCGCCGACCTCCTCGCCAAGAACACGGCCATTGGCCACCACTTCGATCTGTCCTCGCCTGAAGTCCTGGCACTGGTAGGGCTACCGTTCTAGCTACCGTAGGAGGGTAGGGTATAAGATACCCTACCCTTTTTTCTTCTTCTTGGAGGTAAAGTAATCATGGTCCTATCTAATGGCAATTAGTGCAGTGATCGTAGATTCCAGAGAGCCAGAATGGGTCAGAATGCTTACCTTTGGCAACGCCCCCACCTCAGTGGCAATGTTAAATGCAGGTGATCTCATGATCGGTTGCGATGATGATACGCTATTAATGGTTGAGAGGAAAACGGCAGATGACTTCCTGCACACGCTGAGGGATGACCGGCTATTCCCCCAGCTCGTTAAGCTGCGCCAGATGACGCAATGGGCCTACCTGGCCATCTGCGGGACGTTGGCTCCGGGGCCCGGGGGTAGGGCGTACGCGGACGGCCGGGAGACTGGCTGGCAGTGGGCCAGCGTGGCGGGCACACTGCTGACGGTACAAGAAATCGGGGTGCACGTGCTGTTCGTGGCATCGGACGACGAGCTGGAGGCCGCCATCATTCGCCTGGCTGCACGGGAGCGGGGGCCAGTACGGGTTAAGCCTGCCCGGGATACGCTGCTGATGGGTGAGGGGGAATGCGTCTTGACCTCATTACCCGGCATTGGGCCGGACCGGGCACAGGCCCTCCTCGACTACTGCAGCACGCCAGCTTGGGCGCTGGCATACCTGAGCAACGAGCAGTGGACAGGGCCGACGGCGCCGGGCGTCGGAGACGGCACCCGACGCCGAGTGCGTCAGGCACTCGGCCTACCAGAAGGCGAGATCCTGGCAATCGTAACCCAAGATGACGAAAAGGAGGTTTCACCGTACCATGAGTGAGACAAAAGCACTGGCGGTAGCAGTCCCTCAGCAATTAACCCTATCTGCGTGGGAGGTGATTAAGGCCATTGCGCCAACGATGCACCAGGCACGCCTCTTTGGCGTGACCTCGCAGGACCAGGCCGCGGCCATTATGGTCAAGGGCGCGGAGCTTGGGCTGTCGTTCTCTGCATCATTCGAGTTCATCCAGGTAATCCAGGGCAAGCCGACGCTTTCGCCTCGCGGCGCTCTGGCGCTACTGATGAACAGTGGCGAGTTGGCCGGATTCAAGCTGGAGGCGACCGACACCTTTTGCCGGGTGTCAATGAAACGGCGCAGCAACGGGTTCGAGCATGCCGAAGAGTTCACAATCGAGGATGCGAAGCGGGCACAGCTCATCAAGCCAGATAGCGGCTGGGAAAAGTACCCGCAGAACATGCTCAAGTGGAGGGCTATCGGGTTCTGCATCGACGTGCTGTTCGCTGACGTGACCGGTGGCATGAAGCGTGCCGACGAGTTCGGCGCCACGGTGGACGCCGCAGGCAACGTGGTGGCGGAGGGTACGTACAGAGTGTTGCCACCCGCGGCACCGATGGCACAAGCTACGCGGCCGACACTGGACGACCTGGTAGCGCGCTATGGCGTCGAGGCTGTCCTGGTGGCCAGCCTCGGGTTTCTGCCGGCAACGGATGGCGAGATCGCAATAGTGGCCCGGAAGCTGGTAGAGAACGAGAGTACGGAGCCGCCAAACCCGGCTGCTCCGGCACCGCCACAAGATATCCTGGTGTAGGGGGGGAGCGGCATGCGTTACGAAAGAGCACCCTATGCGAGCTTGGCCACGGAGGGGGGCGGCCTGGCATGGAGGTCGTCCTATGACCCGGGCATGGTAGCAGCTTTCAAGCAAGCCGTACCGCCAGCAGCTCGCAAGTGGGACCCGGACCGCAAGCAATGGCTGATCGATAGCCAGTACGGCCCACAGGTGGCGAAGCTGACAGAGGCTTACCTGGGGATCGTGTTGACGGTGCCCGCTATCGTGCAGACAACGCAGACAGAGACACGTCTGATCCGCCTGGAATACCTGGGCACAACCAAGGATCGCGGCAATGGTGAGTCGTCGGCTTTTGGGTACGTTGACGGCGGCTGGCATCTGATCATTCCAGAGGCCATCCTGCGGGAATGGTTTGAAGCCGTGCCGCAGAGGCCGGACGAGAAGCCGACGCTGTTTGCCACGTTGGCGGTGAAACAGACAGCGGGAGCGGACGAGGTACGCTCTGCATACCGGCGCCTGGCTCGCCAGTGGCACCCCGATGTCTGCCGCGAGCCGGATGCTGGCCAAGTTTTCAAGGCCATTCAGCACGCCTATGAGGTGCTGGGTAACGAGATGATGCGGCGCAAGTACCTGGCGGGCCTGGCGCTGGAAGCATCCGTCAAGCAACAGACGCCGCGGGTTGATTGGACAAAGTACAAGTACGGCTACCGTTCGCCGCTCCGCAACGGGTGGCTCCTCGCGGAGGGCAAGGAGACGCTGGGGCGGTTCGTCGTCGAGAAGCTGCTTGAATGGCAAGACATCGTGGAGGATGGCCGCACGATGATTAGCTCCTGGGTGATGGGCCAGGATAAGCCAGAGATCGTCTGGCAGTAGAGGGAGAGAGGCATGAACAACAACAGCACAGCAATCGTTCCTGGTTCGCTCGGCGCTATCGCCCAGCGGGATGGCCTGAGTGTGGCCGAAAGTTTCCTGTCGGCCGACGTGATCGTGATCGTTGACACGTCTGGGAGCATGGACATGCACGATGCTCGTGGCGACCGCCAGCGCTTCGCCGTCGCCTGCGAGGAGCTGGCCCGGCTGCAGCGGGACTTGCCGGGCAAGATCGGGGTAGTGGCCTTCAGTGACAAGGTTGTCTTCGTGCCTGGTGGCGTACCGCCATTCCTGATGGCGGGCACGGACCTGGCCAACGCTCTGCGTTTCGTTCAGCCGGCCGATGGCTGTGTGCGGTTCGTCGTTATCAGTGATGGCCAACCTAACTCGGCTGAGGACGCTCTGCGAGTGGCGCGCACGTTCCAGAGCCGCATCGACACGGTATATGTGGGCTCGGAACGAGATCATGGCGGCGCCGACTTCCTGGCCCGACTGGCTGCCGCCAGTGGCGGCCAGCACATCACCGCCGACCGCGTAGCCGATCTGGCCGTCAAGGTTGAGCAGCTTATGCTAACGTAAAGTCTTTCAAGCATCAAAGCGCTGTGGCGCTAATTCTCTCACTCCGCAAAACTGGGCACTTTGCCTATTGCGTATGGTTACTAAGTGTGCTATATTGCAGTAGCAAAAGTGAGGTAAAGCCACATGAATATACTAGAACGAGTTGAGCAACAGCGGGTGGCCCTGGGGCTATCGGATAGCAGGATGGCTCAGAAGCTCCGGCTTTCAGGTGGCTACTGGTCGCAAGTGAAGCAGGGCAAGCGAAAAGTGACAGTTCGTGTGATCCGTGGGATTGTCACAGCCTTCCCCCATCTGGAAAAGGACGCCTGGAACTGGATCAAGAGTGCCGGTAACGGCACACACGAGGGCGCTTAACTCAAGCCGACGGCAGTATGCCGTCGGCTTTTCTGTTGCCTATAGCAGGCAAGGTGGCGAAAGGCGGGAAGAATTGAACGGCATTAAGGCCATTGAGACGGTGTATGCCGGGTATCGATTTAGGAGTCGGTTAGAGGCCCGTTGGGCCGTTTTCTTCAATCATCTAAGAATACCTTTTGAGTACGAATCAGAGGGGTACGACCTGGGTACGGTGGGATGGTATTTACCAGACTTCTGGTTGCCCAAACAAGAGCACTGGGTTGAAATAAAACCGCGTCTTTCAGCTTGGAAATGGCCCAATGATGAAATCTTGGAGAAGGCCAGAAGACTAGAAGAAGGCACAGGTTACGGTGTTTGGGTCATCTGTGGCTCACCTGGCATACCCGTTGAGATCTCAAGTCACGATCAGAACAGTTATGAGGGCTTTATATCAGGGGATAGCAATTACTATTGGTGCGAATGTAAAGCATGTGGGAGGATTGAAATGCAGTGGCAGGCTACAGCTAGTCGCATCAGTTGTCATTGCATCAATTCAGTTTACTATAATGAATCTACGTCAAGGCTATTGGCTGCTTACAATGCCGCCCGCCAAGCAAGGTTTGGCCGATGACAAACGGTAACACAGACTTGCTAAAGGCAGCTCTCGGTTATGCTAAACGAGGCTGGTCGGTATTTCCCCTTCATACGCCTGTGCCTGGTGGGTGTAGCTGTGGTAAACCAAAGTGCGCGGTTGGTAAGCATCCGCGCAATCAACATGGTCTTGATGAGGCAACGATAGATGAGGCCCGCATTCGCTCCTGGTGGCGGATGTGGCCGGAGGCGAATATTGGGATTGTTTGCGGTGTTGAAAGCGGGATCGTTGCATTAGACGTTGATCCGGATCATGGTGGTAGCACTGTATTGGCGGCACTTGAGGCCCAGTTTGGCGAGGTGCCGTTGACCATAGAGAGTATGACCGGTGGCAGTGGTCGGCACATCCTATTCAGTCACCCTGGCGGTAACGTTCGCAACGCCGTAGGTTTGGCAGGATTAGACGGCCTTGACCTACGAGCCGATGGGGGCTACATCGTGGCGCCTCCCAGCTTGCACCAGTCTGGACGGCGCTATGCCTGGGATATGGCGCACCATCCGGATGACGTAGCCCTGGCACTGATGCCAGATTGGTTACGTATGTTGTTGCAGGCTGCAGCTGGCGGAAATGGCAGCAAGCCCGCGGGCGTCATTGGTGATCGTATTCCTGAGAAGGAACGCAACAAGACGCTGACGAGTCTGGCGGGAACGATGCGCCGGCGGGGCATGCCAGAAGCGGCAATCCTGGCAGCGCTACTTACGATGAATACCGATCAATGCGATCCTCCGTTGGCAGTTGACGAGGTACGTGGGATTGCCGCTAGTGTAGTCAGGTATCCGCCTGCGCCAACGGCTCCTCCGCTGGCTGCATTACATGCTGCAGCCAGCGGCCAAACGTTCAACTTAACGGACACGGGCAACGCCGAGCGGTTAGCAGATCGGTATGGCAAGAACCTAAGATACTGTTATGCAGCGGGCAAGTGGTATGTTTGGGACGGCCGTTATTGGGCACCTGACAATGGAGATGGCGTAGATCGCTGTGCGAAGTTGACGGTTCGTTCGATCTACATGGAGGCGGCCAAAGCTACTGATGATACAGTTCGTAAGGCACTGGCTGATCATGCTCGTCATTCAGAATCGGTGGGAAAGCGAAAAGCCATGATCGAGCTGGCCCATTCGGAGCAAGGAATTCCTGTGGAGCCCCATGAGCTCGACGCTAATCTCTGGCTACTCAATTGCCAGAACGGGATACTTGACCTGACGACTGGCAAACTGGAGCCACATCGTCAGGATGCGCTGCTGACTAAACTGTGCTCAGTGGCCTATGACCCACAGGCGACGTGCCCGACGTGGCTGGCCTTCCTCGACAGGATTATGGCAGGCAATCAGAACCTGATCGCCTTCCTGCAGCGGGCGGCGGGGTATGCCCTCACCGGTGCCACTATGGAGCAATGTCTGTTCATGCTATACGGCACGGGTGGCAATGGTAAGTCGGTATTTCTGAACATCTTAAAGAGTCTGCTTGCGGATTATGCTCAACAGGCGACATTCGACACCTTCCTACACAAGGACAAGGACTCGGTACCGAATGACATCGCTCGTATGGCGGGAACACGTCTCGTTATTGCAATAGAGGCTAGCGAGGGGCGAAGGTTGGCGGAGTCGGTGATCAAGCAGCTCACAGGACAGGACACAGTGACGGCTCGTTATCTGTTCCACGATTTCTTCGAGTTCGTGCCGCAATTTAAGATTTGGCTCGGCATGAACCACAAGCCAGTTATTCGGGAAACCAATAATGCCATGTGGCGACGAGTGCGATTGGTTCCGTTCACGGTCCAGATTCCTGATGAAGAACAGGACAAGTCTCTGCCGGACCTACTCAAGACCGAGTTACCTGGTATCTTGACGTGGGCCGTACAGGGGTGCCTGGACTGGCAGCGCAACGGGCTGGGCGTGCCTGCGGAGGTGAGAGACGCTACAAACAGCTATCGAGATGAGATGGACATCCTCGGTGGATTCCTCAACGATTGCTGTATCCTAGACCGTCGTGTACGTGCCTCAGCCAAAGACCTCTATATCAAATACAAGCTTTGGGCTGTCGATAATGACGAGCAGCCGATTAGCCAACAGATGTTTGGCAGGCGCCTGGCTGATAGAGGGCTGCAGCGCGCGAAGACCACGGGTGGCCTTTTCGCTTGGCGCGGTATTGGCCTACAAGGCGCAGTTGTGCAGTCAGAAATGGTAGAAAATACGCCAGAGAGCGGGCCAAAAGTGGACCTAGTGGACGATACTGCACGATTTTCCCAAAGTCTTCGCGACCCCAACTTACAGCTAGAAAGCTCCGGAAAATCGACACCGTATCGTCCACTAGGTCCACTATCTTCCACTGACGAAACGGCGCCCGCGGACGCAGATAAAGCAAGCGTTGAACGGATGAGAGCAGCCTTGCGGGCAAAAGGGATGGCGGATGGGGAGATTGATCGACTAACGGCGGCCGAGGCGTGGAAGCTGTTGGAGTAACGAGGCAGAGGAGGGGGCATGGGCACAGACTACAAACGAACGGCGATGGCATTGATAACGCACCAGCACGTGACGGCGGTGGCCCGACTACTGGCCGAACGGGATGCGCTAGCGGAACAGCTCGCAGCCGTGTGCCGGGCAGCCGCGGTCTGCAAGCCGTGGTGCCACGTACGGGCTGGCTGGGTGGAGGTGTCGGAGGACAGGCTGAGGGAGCTGATGGATGCACTGGGGGAGGGGGAGGCATGACAATCTGTGGGCAGTGTGGGGACACGGGCCGGCTCAGGCTGCAGGACGAGAACGGGCTCATCCATACGGAAAGCTGCGACTGGTGCAGGGGGAAGTCGCCGCTACAGGCGGAGATCAAATGGCTGCGAGATTGCATCCTAGAGGCGGTGTTATGCCTGGAGGCGCCGTTCGCTCCGCCGAGCATAACACCAGAGCGACGCATTCAGGCAGCGTTGGAGAGCCTTGTGGCCGCGTTGGGGGAAGGGGAAGAGAAGGGGTAGATGACTGAGAAGCGAGCGGAGTATGTAGTAAACGTGGAGAGGTTGCAGAGGGAGGGGCAGGAGATGGTGGCAAGGTATATGGCCACACGGAGCGTGTGGCAGGATAACCCTCGAATACGAGCAGCCGCGGCCGACGTGCTGATGGGGGAACGCGAGTACTGCGAACGGTATCTCGCCGCCAGGTTTGCGCCGCTGACGTGGACGGACACCTCAACGGCCCAAGTGCTGCCACAAGGGTTCTTCGACATAGCTTTTGAGCAGGCAGGGGCTGAACTAGAGGCAGAGGGTGAGCAGTGAGTGAGACACGCACAAAATACAACACATTGCGGCGG
>Ga0209002_10000402_pt1 | contig 34735 bp, 27 predicted proteins | sample Rifsed16ft2_FD_184010 | JGI IMG/M metagenome (GOLD analysis project Ga0209002, IMG submission 184010) | Soil microbial communities from Rifle, Colorado, USA - sediment 16ft 2 (version 2) | ecosystem: Environmental > Terrestrial > Deep subsurface > Rock core/Sediment | place: Rifle, Colorado...
ACACATCAGTCACACCGACTTCTTTTGCCATAATAACATCCTTAAAAAGACTGTCCCCAACATAGACCGCCTTTTCTCGGTCAACGCCAACAGATGCAAGAATGTTGCTTAATATTTCTGGGTTGGGTTTAAGTTCCCCCCTAGGAGTATGGAGAACTTGGGTGCCGTGGAGGTTTATGGTTGCGAGGGGACGATCTGGGACTTCGTGGCCCGGCGGACAATAGAGGATGTCCAAAACCCCGTCTAACTTCAGTTCTCTTATTCTAAATTTTGAATAGTACTCCATGGATTCGGTGTATCCAACAATCAGGGTCCCCTGCTCCTTGATTGTGAGAAGGGTGTTGAGAACGCTAGGATAAAGCCTCAGATATTCTCTTCTTTTGGATCTAAATGCATCAATAGCACCGTGATACTTCTTTCTTACGTCAATGCTAGCATCTCGCTCTCGCAGTATCTCTAATTCTTCAACTAAAAATGCATACTCGGCTGTATGATGTCTTTGATGTATCTTTTTGATTTCAGGTTCCAATTCATTTTGTGGAATTCCGCTGATTCGAACAATTTCCTGAAGCATGGCATTGAAAGAGTTGTACCAAATATCGACCCAGTCAAAAAGAGTGTTGTCCAGGTCGGTAATCAGTACCGATTTTTCCTTCCGTATCATGCTATCTCCACTGATGAGTCTGGAAAGTTGGGGGGAAGTCTCGCCTTAGGGACATAAAGTTGGCCGAATTGGTGGTTAGGCTACTCCACTTTCTCAGCCCCAAGTTCACGCTCGAGGGCCTCGATGACCGGATGATTCCCACCGTTGTTCGCTTTGCCCGGTGAGGCCTTCTTTCCGTTTCCCCCGTTGGACGGAACCGAGGCTGTTGATGAAGATGAGGTTGAGAGCTCGGGGGAGATAAACTGCACCACGGGCTCGATGTGGACGCTGTACCCCGTGAGCTTGCGGAAGGATTCTACCAGATATTCTTTGTGCCGCCTGAGGGCCGAGAGATGATAGTCGTCCGGACAGGCAATGCGGATCGCACCATTGGTTACCTCGAGGATCCTGCTCTCGTCGAGAATGGACCCGACCGAGATCTTCTCCTTCCTGACGGTGCCTATCCACTCCTGCCAACGCGCGTACGCCTCATCAGCCGAAAGGGACTTGAGGCTGCCGTTTCCTGAAAGCACGGAAGTGACCTGGGCGGCGGGGATTGCCGACAACGAGGGGACTGCGGAACGTAATGGTGCCGAGAACGAGGCTACATCCCGGCTTACGGCGGTCGCGGCGGAGCTTCTCATGTGCCCTGCGCTGACGGTCCCTACGACCTTTACTACGTCTGCTTTTTGGGGTCGCCCTGGGGATTCCTGCCCGGCAACCCCTGCCGGAGCACCTGTGGTAAGTCCCGCTGAATTACCGAGTCTTTTTTTTAAATCGTCGATCTGCTTGAGAAGATCCTGCACGCGCACGGAACTCTCCATGGTAATCATCTGCAGAAGGGCTGCTTCCAGCTTATACCGAGGCTGAGAGGCCCAACGAAGCGACTGTTCCAGCTCATTCGCTTGTTTAATCAAACGCAGCAAGTCGGCGTCTGTAAATCGTTTAGCCTCCTGCACGTACTTCTGTCTGTAGTGATCCGTCGTTTCAACCAGATCGCCTGCTCCGGTGGAGAGAACCACCAGGAGATTCCGGAAATGCTCCGCGAGCCCTCCCACAAACTCCCGAAGGTCATAGCCGAGCTTAATGATCTCTTCCACCAGCTCGATCCCCCCCCGCTGGCTCTTTTCCCGAATCAGCCCCGTCACCTTGAAGTAAACATCCAGATCGACCGCATTCAGGGTCTTGAGAGCGTCGGTGTGGGTAATGGTGTTTCCGCAGAACGACCGGACCTGGTCGAAAATACTCTGGGAGTCGCGCAGCGAGCCGTCTCCCTTTTTCGCGATCACCATCAAGGCGTCTTCGTCGATCGTTACCTTCTCCTCGCCGGCAATGAACCGCAGGCGCGTCATGATCTCCTCGATGGAGATACGGCGGAAGTCGAACCGCTGACACCTTGAGAGAATTGTAGCGGGGACCTTGTGAACCTCGGTGGTGGCAAAAATGAACATCACGTGCGGCGGGGGCTCTTCAAGCGTCTTCAGAAGGGCGTTGAAGGCCTCCTTGGTGAGCATGTGCACTTCATCGATGATGTACACTTTGTATTTCCCCCGGGTGGGGGCATACCGGACCGCTTCGCGCAGGTTCCGTATCTCTTCGACCCCCCTGTTCGAGGCTCCGTCGATCTCGATGACATCAAGACTGCGTCCTTCTGTGATCTCTTTGCACGATTCGCAGTTGTTGTCCGGATTGAAGTCTTTGGGCTTTTCGCAGTTTACCGCCTTGGCAAGGATCCGGGCGGTGGTTGTCTTTCCGCATCCCCGCTGGCCGCTGAAAATGTAGGCGTGGGCAACCCTTTTGGATGAAAGGGCATTCCGAAGCGTGGTCGTGACATGCGACTGCCCCACCACGTCTTCGAAGACCATGGGACGCCATTTGCGAGCGGTGACCTGGTAGGACATGAGGGAATGAAAAGTTAAAAGTTAAAAACGAAGATTGTGCCCTGAAAGAAAGTTAACAGGGAATTGTTAAGAAGCAATTCCGAAACTAGAAGATGTATTTCATCGCCTCTTCGATCGATTCGACAGGGATGATCTTTACTCCCTCTTTGACCTTGGCCTGAATCTCGGCAAGGTCTTTGACGTTCTCTTTGGGAATCAGAACCGTCTTGATGCCGCTTCTTTGGGCAGCAAGGAGCTTCTCGTTCAAGCCGCCGATGGGAAGTACGTTGCCACGCAGGGTGATTTCGCCTGTCATCGCCACATCGTTCCTGGCCTTCCTCCCGCTTGCCGCCGAGACGATCGCCATGGCCATGGTGATGCCGGCCGACGGCCCGTCCTTCGGAATGGCTCCTTCGGGGAGGTGAATGTGGATCTCCTTCCCCTTGTAGAAGTCTGCGGGGACCTTCAGTTTCTTCACATTCGACCGGATATAGCTCAGGGCCGCCTGCGCGGATTCTTTCATCACGTCTCCCAGCTGGCCGGTCAGCGTCAACTTTTCGGATCCGCGCATGATGGTGACGTCAACATTCAAAATGTCCCCTCCCACACTCGTCCACGCCAGGCCTGTGACCGAGCCGACCCTGCGTTCGCGTTCGGCCGCTTTCTTGCGGAACTTCGGCACGCCAAGATAGTCTTCGATCTTCTCCGGCTTCACGATCACCGATTTTTTCAGCTTCTTGGCCGATCCATTCTTTGCCAGGACAATCTCTTTTGCCACTTTTCGGCAGATGGACGCGATCTCCCGTTCCAGATTCCTGACGCCTGCTTCCCTCGTGTATTCCGTGATCACCCTTTGAATCGTCTTTGTTTCAAACGTCACGTTCTTTTCACCAAGGCCATGTGCCAGAAGCTGTTTCGGGATGATATGCCGTTGAGCAATTTCGGTCTTGTCGTGATCGAGATATCCGGGAAGCTCGATGATCTCCATTCTGTCCTGCAGGGGGAGCGGAATATTGTACCGCACATTTGCCGTCGTGATAAACATGACCTTCGAGAGGTCGTAGTCGACATCGAGGTAGTGGTCGTTGAATGTGTTGTTCTGTTCGGGATCGAGCACTTCCAGCATTGCCGCAGAGGGATCTCCGCGGAAGTCCATGCTCATCTTGTCCACTTCGTCGAGGAGCATAACGGGATTGACAACCCCTGCACGCTTCATCGACTGAACGATCTTTCCGGGCATCGAGCCGATGTACGTTCTGCGGTGGCCTCTGATCTCAGCCTCATCGCGAACACCGCCGAGTGAGATGCGGACAAACTTGCGGCCGAGCGCGCGGGCGATCCCCTTGGCCAATGACGTCTTCCCGACGCCGGGGGGACCCACGAAGCAGAGGATCTGTCCTTTCATCGATTTGACGAGATTCAGCACGGCGATGTATTCGAGGATCCGCTCCTTCGGCTTCTCCAACCCAAAGTGATCTTCGTCGAGCGTTTTCTTTACGTGAGCGACGTCGAGGTTGTCCTTCGTCTTCTTCGCCCAGGGAACAGTAACCAACCAGTCAAGATAATTGCGCGTGACGGTGAACTCGGGAGACATCGCAGGAGTCTTCTTCAGCTTGTTGAACTCCTCCATTGCCTTCTCCTGCACCTCCTTCGGCATCTTCGCCTGAACGATCTGCTCTTTCAGCTTCGCGAGCTCGGGCGACGCCTCTTCGTCACCCAGTTCGTCCTGGAGGATGCGTATCTGCTCCTGGATGAAGAACTTCCTCTGTGACTTCTGAATATTGTCCTGAACCTTGTTGTCGATCTCCTTCTCGATCTTCAGAATGTCGATTTCCGCCGTGAGAATTTTCGAAAGCTCGTAGAGCTGCTCCCGAAGGTTCTGGATCTGCAGAAGCCTCTGCTTGACATCGACGGCCTGAACGATATTCGATGCCATGTAATAGAACTTCCGCTGGGGGTCCTTGATCCCTTCGAACGCGATCATCACTTCGGGGGTGATGTTGCGGCTCAGACGGACATAGTCGGTAAAGAGGGTTGCTGTGTGGCGGACAAGGGCGTCGACCTCGCGGCCGGCGGGAAGCTCCGTCCGATTGATCTCGATTTCAGCTTCGAGGAAGACGGTGTTCGGAATGAACCGCTTCACTGAGGCCTGAACCACGCCGTCCACCAGGATCTTCATCAGCCCGTTTGGAAGTTTCAGCATTTGGATGATCTTCGCCACGGTGCCGTGGTGGTAGACATCCTCAGAGGTAGGCTCATCGACTCCCGCGCTCTTCTGGGCAACCAGGAAGATATTCTTGCCTCTCTCGAGGGCCTCGTTTGCCGCCTTCAGAGAGCTTTCACGGCCCACAAGAACGGGGAAGATCATGTACGGATAGACGACGACATCCCGAAGCGGAAGCACAGGGAGGATCGCCGGGATATTGTCTATCGTTTCGATCGGGTGATTGCTAAGTTTTGGGGTCTTTTCAGTCATCTTCAGTCGTTTATCAAAACAAAAAAGGGAGGCTTCTCGTTCGAGTTGAGCCACCCAGTCCGTGCTTCAAATGTACCCACAAAAAGAGGGAGAATCAAGGAGTCCATGGCACACCGCAACGACGGGGGGAGGCTATTTCACGGCCTCGTTGAGAAAGCGCACGAGCGGGGCGGCTGTTTCGAATGCCCGGGCAACGTCGACCGTGAATCCCGCCTTGAAGCACTTTCCTTCAGGCCACGATGTACCGACAAAGAACTGTTTATACTTCAGCCATTCTCCCATGGGGTGATCCGGCGGGTATCCTTTGGGGATACGCTGAAGCCTCTCCCCCTCGAGGACTCCGAACACCCTTTTCATTTTGGGGTCTTTGACAATCGAGAGAAAGTCGGCCGATTGCTCTGCTATCTTTTTCCGAATCTTCTTCAACTGTTCGCCGTCAGGCATGTAGATCCCCCCTCCCACAAACACCTCTCCCGGCTCAATGTGAACATAGTAGCCTGATCCCTCGGTCCCCTTGGGTTTCCCCCTGAGGACGAAATGAGCAGCCACATGTGTCTTATAGGGCCTCTTGTCCTTGCTGAAGCGCACATCGCGATGGATCCGAAAGAGCGAGCGTTTGGGGTTGACCTCGAACTCGGGCGCGAACGATTGAAAGTGGGGCCGGAGGGCGGCAATCAGCGATTGCATCGGAAGCTTGACAAACGACTCATAATCGGGTTTGTTCTTCTCGAACCAGTCGCGCCGGTTGTTCTTCCTGAGCTGCTTGAGGAAGGCTATGCCTCTTCGGGGAAAGCCCTCAAATGGGGGATAGAAGTCAAGATCGATAACCTGGTGTGCCGACATGTTCAATTCTTCGATTTGTGAGTCCGGCCGGCGATAGCATCCCGAACAAAGCCTCCGGCCTTCCGCAGTCTTTGCTCCGCCTCTTCCCGATCAACATTGGACTTGATCATCACCAGGGCCGTTTTGACGTGCCCGCCTGCCTTCTCGAGAAACGCGGCCGCTTCGTCGTATCCAATCCCGGTAATCGTCATCACGACCTTCTTTGCCCTTTCCTTCAGCTTCAGGTTCGTCATCTGAAGGTCAATCATCATGTTTTCGTACACTTTCCCCATCTGGATCATTGCGGTCGTGGTCAGCATGTTGAGCACGAGCTTCTGGGCCGTTCCGGACTTCATCCTCGTCGAACCCATGATCACCTCGGGGCCAACCTCCGGACAGATCGCCACATCAATGACCTTCGATAGCGCGTTGAATTCTTGCGAATATAGCACCGTTCGGGGATTCGTGGTCACATAGAGTGTAGCGGCTCCCAACTCCTTCGCTCTCTTCACCGCTCCGATGACATAGGGGGTTCTGAGGCTTGCAGCAATTCCACAGACGACATCGTTCGGGCCGACCTTCTTCGCGTCGACATCATTCGCACCGTTCTCCTCCTTGTCTTCGGCCCCCTCCTGCGCTTTGAACATTGCCTTGTCGCCGCCGGCGATCATTCCCTGGATCATCTCGGGATCTGTTCCGTATGTCGGGGGGCATTCGACCGCGTCCAACACGCCCAGGCGTCCGCTTGTTCCCGCCCCCGCGTAGATGAGCCTCCCTCCCGCTTTGAGTGCATTCACCACAGCGTGCACTGCTTTAACAATGTATGGAAGCTCCTTTTCGATGGCAACGGCGACTCTTTGATCCTCCTTGTTGATTATCGAAAGGATCTCGGCGGTCGACCTCGCATCGATATCCATCGTTGCAGGATTCCGCATCTCGGTGGTAAGGTTCTTGAGTTGGTCAAAGAGCGATTTGGTGTTTGTCACATCGGGTCCTTTGTGAATTTCACGATAACGAGTTTTTTATCGGTCAGGCCGGTCTCGCTCGAACCGTCAAATGCGACTAAAAGCACTTCAACCGATTCCACTCCTTTTGAGCGCCGCGTTCGGTTGAGCTCCTCTTCGATCTCTCCGCCTTTGAACACAAGGAGCGACCGGGTTTCCGGTGCAGGTCTCTTGCCCGAAGTCGTCCCCATCTTTCGGTTCGCCAGAAACGGTTCCGCGATTCTCGCAAGCTCGTAAAGCGGGCCTACCGCCCGCGCGACGACATAATCGTATTTCCCACGGAACCGCTCCGACCTTCCCAGCTCTTCAGCCCTTCCCCACACCGCGTCCGCATGGGAAAGCCCAAGCTCGCCGATCATTGATTGAACCGCGTTAACCTTCTTCTGCGTAGCATCGATCATCGTGATGGAGATCGAGGGAAGCAGAATTCTCCACGGAATCCCCGGGAGCCCGCCCCCGGTGCCAAGATCGAGCACTGCCGCATCATCAGGAATATCGATCCTGAAGAGCGGCGAGATCGAATGAGCTATGTGGCTCTCCCAGATGTTCTCAACATCCCGCCTGGAGATGAGATTGATCTTGGAATTCCACTCCAGGAGTAGCGAGACATATTTTTCAAGCAGGGGGATCTGATCGTCCGTCAGCTCGCGGCCGTTCTTTTTGCAGACGGTTCTGATCCAAACAGACGGGTCAATCGTCAATCTCTTAACTCGTTTTCCGATAATACGTTATGCGTGTTCCACGTGAAACTACCCTTTGAGAAACACCATCAGCACGGAGATGTCTGACGGCGTCACCCCGCTGATCCGTGATGCCTGCCCGATTGAGACGGGCCTCACCTTTGCAAGCTTTTCTTTTCCTTCGCTTGAGAGAGACCGGATTTTCGAAAAGTCGAACCCCTGCGGAATTTCCTGCGTTTCATACGAATCCATTTTTTCCACCTGCTCGCGCTGGCGATCGATATACCCCTCGTATTTCAGTTCGATCTCCGCCTGTTCGACGATCTCTGACCTGAGCCTCTCGTCCGCCGTACCGTTCAAGAGCGACCTTAGTTCTCTCCCGATGGACGGAATATCGAAAAGCTCCGCCAGGTTCACCCGGGGACGTTTCAGGACTTTGGAAAGTTTCTCTTTCTCCCCAAGGGTCTCGCTTCCCTTCCTTTCCAAATAGGCATTGATCTCTTTCGGGTCCACAGAGAATCGGGAGGCAAACGAGATCAGATCTGACACGGCGCGTTCCTTTCGCTCCAGCCTGCGGCAGATCCCGTTCGGAATCAGGCCGAGCTGATGTCCCTTCTTCATCAGCCTCCGATCGGCGTTGTCCTGCCTCAGAAGAAGCCGATGCTCGGCGCGGGAGGTAAACATCCTGTATGGCTCCTCGGTACTTTTGTTCACCAAATCGTCGACGAGGACGCCAATATACCCCTCGGACCTTTTGACCACAAAGGGATCCTTGCCCTGAACACACAGAGCCGCGTTGATTCCTGCAACAAGTCCCTGCCCTGCCGCCTCCTCGTATCCGGAGGTGCCGTTTACCTGACCGGCAAAGAAGAGGCCATCGACCAATTTGGTCTCGAGCGTAAGTTTTACCTGGTGCGGGGGAAAGAAATCGTACTCGACAGCATACCCCGGCCGCAACAGTTGTACGTTCTCAAGGGCCGGGATTGTTCGAAGACCTTCCAACTGAATCTCTTCGGGCAGACTTGTCGAGAATCCGTTGACATATACCGTGGTGGTATCGTACCCTTCCGGCTCCAGAAAGACCTGGTGGCGCTCCTTCTCCGCAAACCTGTTGATTTTATCCTCAATGGAGGGACAGTAGCGGGGACCTACCGCCTTGATCCTGCCGGTAAACATCGGAGATCGATCGAACCCTTTCCGCAGCGCTGCGTGTGTGCGGGGATTTGTATAGGTCAGATACATCGGAATGAGCCGATTTGTGATTTTTTCGGTCTGGAACGAAAACGGTTGGGGCGGTTGGTCGCTTCCCTGCTCTTCGGTCTTGGCAAGATCAATGGAGCCAAGGTCTATCCGGGGCGGCGTACCTGTCTTTAGCCGGCCACTGACAAAACCAAGCTTCTCGAGTTGTTCCGTGATTCCGTTTGACGCCGCTTCGCCAAACCGGCCCCCGGGTGTATGTGTAAGGCCCGTGTGCATGATCGCGCGCATAAACGTTCCGGCACAGAGAACCAGGGCCTGACACCCGAGCCTGAGTCCCGAACCGGTCGTAATACCGACGATCCGTCTTTTTCCCCCATCCTTTTTCGAATCTGTATGAATGCGGGCAACGGTATCCTCAATCACGGTCAGACCCTCAAGCCCCAGGACTCTCGTTTGGGCCTCCCGGGAATACCACTCGCGGTCGTTTTGACATCTTGGCGACCAGACAGCCGGCCCCTTCGAGCGGTTCAGCATCCGAAACTGAATCCCCGTGGCATCCGCAATCTTCCCCATCTCACCGCCAAGCGCGTCGATCTCCCTGACAAGGTGCCCCTTGGCCGTTCCCCCAATGGCGGGGTTGCACGACATTCGGCCAATAGCCTCTTTCTTCATCGTCACCATCAGCACAGAACAGCCCATTCGTGCCGCAGCCATCGCGGCCTCGATGCCTGCGTGTCCGCCGCCGACTACAACCGCGTCATATGTGGGCCGAATTTGCGTCATGAACTCAAGTGTGTTTCACGTGAAACATTTCTATTTGCCGATGCAGAATTTGGCAAAGATCTCATTGAGAATATCGTCCGTTGTAACAGCTCCGGTAATCTCCCCCAAGCTATCCAGGGCTCCTCGCAGGTCGACGGCCAGAAACTCGCTGCTCTGACCCGCCTTTAAAGACTCCAGCGTGAGGCCGAGCCTTTCCTTTGCTCTTTGGAGAGAATCAAAATGCCGCGCGTTGGTAACCGTTACCGACGCCTCCCCGAGCCCGGCCCCGGAGCCAACGGTTGTATCGACAAGCATTCTTCGCAGTCCGTCCAAACCATCCCCGGTAAGGGCCGACACTTCAACGGCATGAGGCATTTCAAGCGCTTCGGCCAGCTTTCCGGACTTCCCGTTCTTCACAAGGTCAATCTTGTTCAAGACCAGGATGACGGGCGCTGATTTCTTCTTGAGGTCCTGAACAAGCCTCTTGGCAAGATCAAGCTCTTCCCGACGCGGTTCTTTGGAGGTATCCAGAACCAGGAGAAGAACGTCGCCCGATTTGACCTGATCGTGCGAACGCCGAACTCCCTCCGCTTCAACGCTGTCTATTGTTTCCCTCAATCCCGCCGTATCGACAATCCGGAACAGGACGCCGTCGATAACCAGGTTTTCTTCAATGGTGTCGCGCGTGGTTCCCGGGATCTCTGTTACGATAGCCCTGTTTTGTCTCAGGAGGGCATTCAGAAGACTTGATTTCCCCACGTTCGGCATCCCGGCCAGAACGATCTTAACTCCATCCCTGTAGACGCGCCCCCTTTGATATGAAGCCAGCAGCTCGCCGATGTGGGTAATCGCCCCTTCCAGCTGATTTTTCACCCGTTCCCTGTCGGCAAACTCGTAGCCGTCTTCGGCAAAGTCCAGCTCCAGTTCCAGCATGCCGCTTGTCTGTATCAGGTTCTGCCGCAGTTGCTCAATGCGCACCGAAAGGCTTCCCGCCAGCTGTTGAAGTGAAGCCTCCCTGGAGCGCTCCGTACGGGCATGAATCAGGTCGGCAACCGCTTCCGCCTGGCTTAGGTCCATTTTGCCGTTGAGAAAGGCCCGCTTCGTAAATTCGCCCGGCTCGGCATGCCGGCAACCATACTCGATGAGCGCTTCGACAATTCGCCGGGTGACATAGAGACCGCCGTGGCAGCTCACTTCGACCGTGTCTTCTCCCGTGTACGAGTTAGGCCCGCGGTAAACGACTGCTACCACATCGTCCAGGTGAGTGTTGTCGGGTGAAACGAATCTCCCAAAGTGTGCAGTGTGGGATTCCGCTTTACCCAGGTCGATCTTCCCCCTGAAACCCTTTGCCACAAGAGGATGGGCCTCGGGTCCGCTTACCCTGATGACGGAAATGCCCCCTTCGCCGATGGGTGTAGCGATTGCAGTAATTGTATCGGACGAATGGCCGGCCATCGCGGTGTGGCTTCCTCGGGTGTGGGGAGCAAATGTACAAAAACGCGGGGGGAGAAACAACGATGCCTCCGGCGGGGGGAACAAAAAACCCCGCCGTTGGGCGGGGTTGTGGGTGCATCGCTTTGAGCTGCTAGTTTTTCTTGTTCAGTCTCGGAATGTCGCCAAGTTTTCCAAAGAGGCCGCCGCGGTTCTTTCGCTTTGGCTCAACTTTACGGATCGGCTCCTCGTCGTGTTGTTTGTTGATATACATCTGCTGCCCGATCGAGAGCAGGTTGAACATGAAGTAGTACAGATTCAAGCCCGATGGAAAGCTGTTGAACAGCAGTGTCATCATGAGCGGCATCATCCAGACCATTGCCTTCTGCCTTGGATCCTTCACCGACATCTTCTGCTGGATGAAGGTTGTAATGCCCATGAGGACTGCCAGGCCGCTTACCTCCTGGATTCCAAACAACGGGATGGTGAAGGGGAGTGTTGTAATCACGTCGGGAATGGAAAGATCGTTGATCCACCAGAAGAAGTCGGCCTGACGAAGCTCGATGGCGGTCCGAAACACGTTATACAGGGCAATCAGAATCGGAAACTGGAGCACGAGGGGGAGGCATCCACCCGCGGGATTGACCCCATACTCCTTGTAGAGCCCCATGATCTGTGAATTCATCTTCTGTGGGTCGTCCTTGTATTTCTCCCTTATCTCGTTCATCATCGGCTGAAGCGCCTGCATTCGCTTCATCGACTTCATGCTGGTCTTGGTGAGGGGATGGAGGGCAACCTTGATAATAATCGCAAAAATTATTAGAACTATCCCCCAGTTCGGAATGAACATGTGGAGAAAGGTAAAAACGGGAAGCATGAGGTAGACCGATATCGGCCTTACAATCCACCCCCAACCGAGATAGATGACGTTCTCGAGTCCGATGTCGTACGAATCGAGAAGCCGATAGTCGGTGGGCCCCACAAAGACCTTGAACTGGTCACGCTCTTCGGACCCCCCTTTATACGGCACCTCGAGAGTGAGGGCGTATTGTTCCAGGACGCCGTTGTCGGGTGCGTGCTTTCGGTTCCCTTCCAGGTAAGCCGCCGAAACCTCAGTCTCTTGTGGAATCAGTGCGAGGAGGAAATACTTCGTGTTCGTCGCTACCCAATCAGCCTTCCCCTGGTGGCTAAGTCTTGCCGGCTCCTCGAAGCTCGAGGCGTCGAGCTTTGTATGCTCTCCGGCTGCAAAGACGTGCGCCTCGGCGAAGCTCGCCTCATCGACGCTGTTCCGCTCCGTGAATCTGAGCCCGCTCTCCCAGGAGAGCTCATACTTGTAGTTCGAAATGACATCCGACATGCGGCTGAATATCACCTCCATGTCGAAGTCGTACACGCCGTTCCTAAAACGAAAGACTTTCGTCACGGTACCGCCATTCGAGGCGGGAAGAACAAGGCGGACCTCTTGCTCTAGGTCGCCCGTAAGAACAACGTTCTGCGGTGTCATCGGTGCTTCGAAGTACAGATCGCGGGTCTCGATCAATCTTCCGTCCGAGGCCATGAAGCGCAGACCCAGGTCGCCGTGCGCCTCATAATCGATCAACTGCACGGGATGACCATCCCAGGTCAAATACTGCTTTGCCACCCATTCCTTGAGGAGTCCACCTTTCGTTGAAAGGGTAACGCGGTAGAGATCGGTCTCGACCGTAATCGTCTGATCTTTGCCGGCGACCCTTGCAGAAAAATACCGTCCGAATGAATCCCGGGTCCGGCTCTTTGTGGTATCCTGACGGACCTGCTGTTCCGATTTAGGCGCTTCGACTTTCGTGCTTTCCGGCGCAACGCTCTGGTCCGTCCTTGTTGCCTCCATCGGTTTCGGCTCCGGAGCATTAAGGTACATCCATACCATGAGAACCAAAAAAATCAGGATGAAGCCAATGAGTGACTGTCGATCCATTCGATCTTAGCCTTCCTGTCTGAGAGTGTCTGAATCCGGGACCGGATCATATCCGCCCTTTTTGTGGAACGGATGGCAACGCAGCAGCCGCTTTCCGCCCAGCCACAATCCCTTTCCCACACCGTGTTTCTGCACCGCCTCGATTGCATACTCCGAGCACGACGGGTAGAAACGGCAGTGGTTGAACGGAAGCAGGGGGGAGATGGCTGCTTGATATATCCGAATCAGTGAAACAGTCAGATATCGCATTTATTGTTCCTTCCGGGATATCCTGTCGAGGGCCGCCTGCACATCCCTTTGTATCTTCGTACAGTCGACCTCCGAAGATCTTCCGGGCGTCTTGCCTGCGTAAAGAAGAACCATTCTGCCGGATCGAAGATCGTGTCGGCTGAGGCGAAAGGCCTCTCTGAGACATCGTTTTACCCGGTTTCGCACTGCGGCGTTTCTGGCGCTCCGCGTAACGGTGAAACCAGTCCTTAGCGGGGATGGCGGGTCTGAGGGGGCAAAGAAGAGCTTCACGGATCCGGCGCTTACGGGGGTCCCGTTTGCCAAAACATCTGCAAATGCCCCCCGGCCTCTGAGAATTCGATCCTTGGGAAGCGTGGCCACCAAGGGATCTTTCCCTATCCGCTGACGGTTAAGCGTTTGCGACCCCGCGCGCGTCTTCGGCTCAGCACTTTTCGGCCGTTTTTCGTGGCCATTCTGGCTCGAAAGCCATGCGTGTTCTTTCGCTTTCTCTTGTGGGGCTGATACGTCCTTTTCATGCCACGCTCCGTTTTTCTGTTTTAGTCTGCCAATGTACGCAAACCGCCACCGAATTTCAAGCAAAAGCGGCACCCCACACCATCAACTTTGCTGATCCCTCGGCAGCATATTGCGCAACATTAATTCGCGCGTGTTTTTGTTTTTCCTCTTGCGTTCAGCCCTCAGCCGTATTATAATAACTCCCCCACAAGAGACAACCGACGTCTGTTGACAAGGTGTGGATAATTTGCCCTGTCTTCGGCGTGTTCTTTTTGGGCTTGTTCTTTGGCGTCTTTTCGGGTGGTATTACTTGTTAATAAGTTGATTACTGCACTCGTTTCGTACAGCAATATCAACGTTTTTCCGTCTTCTTCTGATGTTGATTTTGTTTTTGTCGGACTCAAGTCTCGCTTTGTCGGTTTTCCACTCTGTTGACAGCTTTGTGGATATCCTGTTGCGTTCCCCTCATAAATCTTAACGAATTTTTTTCTCTGGATTCTCTCCACTTATGGACCTCCAAGATTCTTTAGTCTTCACGTCCGAATCAGATTCTCTTCAACGCGTCTGGGGCAGCTGTCTCTCCAGGATCCGCGGTGAGGTAACAAGTTTGAGTTTCAAAACATGGTTCCAGCCCATCGTCCCCGTTAAACTCGAAAGGGAAGAGCTCACCGTCAGGGTTCCCAGTCAGTTCTTCTACGACTGGCTCGAAGGCCACTACAGCCAGCTGATCCGTGAAACCGTTTCGGAGGTTCTCGGGGAGAGCGCGAAGCTGTTCTATTCGATTGCATCGGAAGATGTACGCGAGGCCCTTGTTGAGTCCGGATCCGCGGGGCAAACAGAGGCATCCGTGGCTCCGACGGCCCCCGAGCCGTTGTCTCTCAGGGTGAATGAGCGCGTGAGCCCGCTGCAGAACAATCTCAACCCTCGTTACACCTTTGATAACTTCATCAAGGGCGACAGTAACCAGCTGGCGCGGGCGGCAGCGCTGGCGGTCGCGAATAACCCCGGCGGCACATCGTTCAATCCCCTGGTTATCTACGGCGGAACCGGCCTCGGCAAGACCCACCTCATGCACGCCCTTGGCAACTCAGCCTTTACGGCCGGCAAAGCCCGCCGCGTTGTTTATCTGTCAAGCGAGAAATTCACTATAGACTTCATCGAGGCGGTGCAAGCAGACAGGGTCAATGAGTTCTCGGGTTTCTACCGATCCGTAGATCTTCTTATCGTCGACGACATTCAGTTCTTCTCCGGAAAAGAAAAGACGCAGGACAATTTCTTCCATACCTTTAACACCCTGTACCAACTCGGCAAACAAATTGTCCTCTCTTCGGACGTCCCGCCAAAAGAACTGAAGGGGCTCGATGAGCGCCTCATCTCACGGTTTCAGTGCGGGCTGACCGCCGACGTTCAGCCTCCCGACCTTGAGACACGCATCGCCATCCTGCAGACAAAGAGCCAGGAAAACGGCCTTGATCTTCCTCCAGACGTGATTGAATTCATTGCAGCAAACGTTACCAGCAACATTCGCGAGCTCGAGGGGTGCCTCATCAGTCTCTTTGCCCGCGCGTCTCTGGAGAACAGGGAAGTTAATGTTGATCTTGCCCGGGATGTTCTTCGCGTCGTCGTCCACGAACTCAAAAGCCCTATATCTATTGATCAAATCCAGCATACGGTCTCTGATTTCTTCAACCTGCCGGCAGATCTCTTAAGGGCAAAAACCCGAAAACAAGAGATCGTCATAGCCCGCCAGGTGGCCATGTACCTTGCAAAGGAGCTGACAAATTCCTCTTTGAAGACAATTGGCCTCCATTTTGGCGGACGGGACCATAGTACCGTAATTCACGCATATCAGTCGGTTGAAGACAGGATTAACACAGACACCGTCTTTCGGCAAAACATCGATCAGCTTCGGAGATTTTTGCAGCTCAACCGCGCCTCTTGATTACGGTTCTAAATTCCTAAAGAGCCCCGGAGAGCGGGGCTTTTCTTTTTTCAGTCAGTGTTGACAACATGACTCACAAATCGTGAATACCTGTTCATCCAGCGTTCACATCTTTCGTTTTTTTGCTCTTTGTTTTTTTTCGTCATGCTTTTGTGCACAAGCACGTGTATCATCAACAACCATTGAACAGAATTGTTGGCATCACATTCATCTATTCCCATTACGTTTTTATCCATTCTTCGATGTTTATTCACACAATTCACATCATTATGAATCATCATCTTTTAATCTTTGTACCTTATTATAAGTATATAGATTTCAAGCTATTAGGAAGATTTTATTGTCCGTCATTCCTTGTGTGTGGGCGTTTTTTTTGCTAAATTATTAGACCTTTCCAACCGATTCTTCCTACAAAGGAGCCCGTAATGAAATTCACGGTCGCCAGCAATGACCTGCAGAAGGTCCTTAGCCGAATCATCGGGGTTGTGCCATCGAAATCGACCCTTCCTATCCTTGAAAACATCCTCTTTGACCTGAAGAAGAACGCGTTACGCCTCTCAGCAACAGATCTAGAGGTCTCAATGTCAGCTCTCCTTGACGTTAAGGGGAACGAGGACGGCTCGATTACGGTCCCGGCGAAGAGGCTTATGGAAACGATTCGCGCATTGACGGATGTCAGTATTATTTTTTCGGCCGACCTCTCGTCGAACAAGATAAAATTGATTACTGAGACCGGTGAATATACGCTGATAGGAGAATCGAGCGAAGAATTTCCCGCCATTCCGCAGTTCAAAGGCGAGGATCAAATAGTCATTGATGGTAATCAGCTGCGAAAAATCATAGGGCGGACGAATTTCTCAGTCAGCACGGACGAATTAAGGCCGGCGATGACCGGTGTCTTGTTGCAGGTAAACCAGAAAGAACTAAGAGCCGTGGCCACCGACGGCCACAGGCTTGTTCGGTTTAATTACACGGGCGTAAAGCAGGCGAAACTGAAAAAGGACATCATTATCCCGGCGAAAGCTCTTAATCTTGTCGCCCGCACATCGGAAGAGGCCGAGAGCACGATCAGCGTCGACACATCACACGTCCAATTCACGTTTGGATCTGTGGTTCTTACATCCCGCCTGATCGAAGAAAACTATCCAAACTACGAGTCTGTTATCCCCCTGGACCACGACAAAACACTCACCGTTAATCGTGAGCTGTTACTTGGATCGGTTCGCAGAGTTGCGCTCTACTCAAGCACCACAACACACCAGGTGAGATTTTCCGTAAAGAAGGGGGAGGTAAAGATCGCCGCCGAGGACATTGATTTTGGGGGAGAGGCACGCGAGAAAATCCACTGTCGTTTTGAAGGGGATGAAATTGAGATTGGATTTAACTCCAACTACGTCATAGATATTCTGTCCCACATAGATGCGGACGAAGTGACATTTAGAATGAGCACCTCGGTGCGCGCGGCGACGATTTCGCCAACGACCCAGAAGGAGAACGAAGACATCCTGATGCTTGTGATGCCGGTGCGCCTGAATGCGTAGGGAGGAAAACAGATCTGTGGATTTGCAATAGCCCCGGCTTGTCGGGGCTATTGTGTTGTATGGTTGGACGCGCGAATGAAACTTCAGAGGGCCGAAATACACGATTTTCGCAATCACATGGCATCCGTGCTCGATTTTACGGGCGGTATGAACGCGATTTTTGGAGACAACGGAGAGGGGAAAACAAATATTGTCGAAGCCATCTCGTATTTGTGTTTGACAAAAAGCTTCTACGCGAGCAACGACGCACACGTTGTCAGAATCGGAGGCGGGGGTTTTGATGTGAGGGGAACGTTTCAAGCCGACAACGGCACAGAGTGGCTTGTGGCCGCAGTGTATGATGTTCCGACCGCAAAAAAGACCGTTGCAGTCAACAAGACACCGGTCGAAACGCTCTCATCAATTGTCGGACAATTCCCGGCGGTCATCCTGTCGCCCGAGCAAAACGGAATAACATTCGGCGCGCCAACAGAACGGCGCAAGTTCCTTGACCTGGCAATCTCGCAGGCAAGCAAACTCTACCTCGAGGAACTGCTGGAGTATCGAAAGATCCTCCGGCACAGAAACAAGATTTTGCTTGACGCAAAACTGAGCAAGAGAGATTGTACGGATCTTCTGGAACCGTGGGATGAAAGTCTTGTCCGGACAGGAAGCAGTATCATGATGCGGCGCTTAAAGTTCGTGGAGGATTTTCGACCCCTCGTAGAGAAGCAGTTTTCATTTGTCGCCGGGGAGACAGAGCGGCCCGGCATTCGTTACGTCCCATCCTTTGAAACCGCGCCGCCGATGGAACGGGCTAAGGTTGAGCAGCAGTTTCAAGAGGCTCTCGCATCGCATCGGGACGAGGAAAGACGAACAGGAACGTCGGCCGTGGGACCGCATCGGGACGAGATTGATTTTAGCATTGACGATCTGAGCCTGCGGAAGTTCGCATCGCAGGGCCAACACAAGACATTTCTTGTTGCGCTGAAGCTTGCAGAATTCTTCTATCTCAAGGAACAACGCAACGAAACACCGCTCCTGATGCTGGACGATGTATTCAGCGAACTGGACGAGCACCGGTCCGGACGACTCCTGGACCTTACGGGAAACATGGGCCAGGTCTTTGTGACAGCCACAGACGATCGGGCCTTCGGGAGCGGGTTTCAATGGAACAGCAGCAACCGGCGGTTTCTGGTAACCCGGGGAACGGTAAAAGAGCATGGGAAGAGAGAAGTCTTCGTCAATTAAGACCCTTGGCGGGGCAATTCGGGACCTCATCGAGAACCTCGGAATCAGCCGCAAGATACGGGAGTATGACGCGGTCATTCAGTGGAACGAAGTGGTAGGAGAACAGATCGCCCGCGTGACAGAGGCAGTGAAGATTGAGAAAGGGGTGTTGGTCGTGAGGGTTCACAACGGACCGTGGCGGAACGAGCTGACGCTCATGAAAGACGATGTGATTGAAAAAATGAACGCCGCGCTGGGCGACAAGGTGGTAAAAGAAATAAGGTTTGTTTAGAAATCCAGGAAAAGGATCCTATGGGTCAAAAAGAGCCAAACAATAAGACGAAGAACAACAAGTTGCCGAAAGGGAGCGTTGCTCCGCCGAAGAAGAACGGAAACGGAGAATACACAGCCGACGACATCACAGTTCTTAAAGGTCTTGAAGCAGTACGGCGCCGGCCGGCGATGTACATCGGAGACGTGAGTGTTCGCGGTCTGCACCATCTTGTGTATGAGGTTGTCGACAATTCGATTGACGAAGCTCTTGCCGGTTACTGCGGAAACATTTCTGTAACGCTGAATGAGAACGGATCCGTCTCCGTTGAGGATGACGGGCGCGGGATTCCGACCGACATCCATGCCGAGGAAAAAAGGTCGGCCCTTGAAGTCGTGATGACCGTTCTTCACGCCGGAGGGAAATTCGACAAGAACACGTACAAAGTCTCCGGCGGTCTTCACGGGGTCGGTGTTTCCGTTGTCAACGCGCTCAGCGAATGGCTGGAGGCGGAGGTTCGCAGAGACGGGAAAATTTCCTATCAGAAATACAAACGCGGAGATCCTGTTGCACCGGTCAAAGTAACGGGAAAGGCTGAGAAGGGGAAATCGGGAACGCGCGTGACGTTTCTGCCCGACGGAACAATCTTCAAGAATCGCAGCTTCAAGTTCGAGACTATTGCCGAGAGGCTGCGCGAACTTGCGTTCTTGAACCCATCCGTCGTGCTTACGATCAGCGACGATCGAACGAAGGACGGAGAAGAAGAAAAGTTCCACTTCGAGGGCGGGCTGATGGAATTTGTAAAATACATCGACTCAACGCGCCCGGCAATCACGAAGAAAGTCTTCTATGCAAAAGGAGAGGACAAGGACGAGAACGGCCGCGCCGTCGAGGTTGAAATTGCGCTGCAGTATAACGACCAGTACAGCGAGAATATCTTCACCTATGTCAACAACATCAACACCCACGAGGGTGGAACACACCTCGTCGGTTTTCGGACCGCGCTCACAAGAACGCTGAACAATTTTGGATATAAAAACGGCCTCGTGAAAGAAGGCGGGATCCAGCTTGTGGGTGACGACTTTCGCGAAGGGCTGACCGCGGTTCTCAGCGTGAAGGTGCCGGAGCCGCAGTTTGAGGGTCAAACGAAGACGAAGCTCGGCAACAGCGAGGTCAAAAGTATTGTGGAATCGGTTGTGGGACCTCAGCTGGGTGATTGGCTGGAGCAGAACTCACCGGACGGCAAAAGGATCATAGAGAAGTGCCTGAAAGCCGCCGAAGCGCGGGAGGCCGCCAGGAAAGCCCGCGATCTTACCCGGCGAAAAAACGCCCTGGATTCAGGTGGACTTCCCGGGAAGTTGGCCGACTGTTCCATCGACGATCCCGAGCATTGCGAGCTTTACATCGTGGAGGGTGATTCTGCCGGGGGAAGCGCCAAACAGGGCCGTGACAGGCGTTTTCAGGCGATTCTGCCTATCAAGGGGAAGATCCTGAACGTGGAAAAGGCGCGAATGCACAAGATTCTGGAAAACGAAGAAATCAGGGCAATCTTCACGGCGATTGGAGCCGGCGTTGGAGAGGACTTTGATCCCGGGAAGATCCGGTACAGCAAGATCATCCTCATGTGCGACGCGGACGTGGACGGGTCCCACATCAGGACTCTTCTCCTGACGCTCTTCTTCCGGCACATGAAGCCGCTCATCGAGCTTGGCCATGTCTACATTGCACAACCACCGCTCTACAAAGTGAAAAAAGGAAAACAGGAACAATACGCGTACGACGAGGAAGAGCGGGACGAAATCATCAAGAGAATGAAAAGCGAGAAACGCGCGCCGAAGGAGCAGAAAGCAGCGCAAGAGGAAGAAGCCGCCGCGGTCACAGAAGAAGGCGCGGTCGTCAGCTCGGACGGCTTCGTCATTTCGCGATTCAAGGGGCTTGGAGAGATGAACCCCGACCAGTTGTGGGGAACAACCATGAACCCTGAGAGCCGCACGGTCCTTCAGGTTACCATTGATAATGCGGCCGATGCCGATCGGACATTTTCCATTCTCATGGGCGACGAAGTAGAACCTCGAAGGGAATTCATCGAGAAGAACGCAAAGTATGTAAGGAACCTCGACGTTTGACCAGTTCCCGCGTTCCCTGCTTTCGCGGGGATGAAGGGGAACGACAGATCAAAGGATTAGCAGGATTTGAGAATTGTAGGATTACCAGGAGTGATTGAGGAACCATGGCTCAGGTTAACGAGAAGATAGTACCGGTAGACATCGAAGATGAAATGAAAGGATCGTACATCGATTACTCGATGTCGGTCATTGTCGCGAGGGCGCTTCCCGATGTAAGGGACGGGCTCAAGCCGGTTCACCGACGCGTTCTCTACGGCATGCAGGACCTGGGCCTCGCGCCGAACAGGCCATACAAGAAAAGCGCGCGCATCGTGGGAGAAGTGCTGGGTAAGTATCACCCCCACGGCGACACCGCAGTCTACGATACCATGGTCAGAATGGCGCAGGAATTCTCCCTGCGCTATCCCCTTGTCGACGGGCAGGGCAACTTCGGTTCGGTCGACGGAGATTCACCGGCAGCGATGCGATACACCGAGGCGCGGCTATCGCGCATTGCCGAAGAGATGTTGAAGGACCTGGAAAAGAACACCGTTAACTTTGCACCGAACTTCGACGACACGCTTCGCGAGCCGGTCGTCCTGCCCGCTCTCTTCCCCAACCTTCTCTGTAACGGTACCAGCGGCATTGCCGTCGGCATGGCGACCAACATCCCCCCGCACAACCTCAGCGAAGTAATCGATGGCTGCGCGGCTTATATCAAGGATCCAACCATCAGCAACGAAAAGCTGATGAAGCACATTCTTGCCCCCGATTTTCCGACAGCAGGCATCATTTACGGGTATGACGGCGTGAAAGAGGCATATACGACGGGCCGCGGGCGCCTGCTCGTACGCGCGAAGGCGAAGATTGAAACGGGCAAAGGGGACCGCCAGCGGATCGTTGTGACCGAACTTCCCTACATGGTGAACAAGGCCGGATTGATTGGGAAAATTGCCGATTTGGTCAACGAGAAAAAGCTGGAGGATATCTCCGACATAAGGGATGAATCCGACAGGGACGGCCTCAGGATGGTTGTTGAGTTGAAACGCGACGCCAACGCAGAGGTTGTTCTCAACAACCTGTTCAAACACACACAGATGCAAACGACCTTTGGCGTTAACATGCTTGCCCTGGTCGAGGGTCGTCCGCAAATCCTCACACTGCGGGAGATGATTCAGCGGTTCATTGAGCACCGCAATGAAGTTGTTGTCCGGCGATCGAAGTTTGAGCTCGACGAAGCAGAGAAGCGGGCGCACATTCTCGAGGGGTACATCATTGCGCTCGACAATATCGACGCGGTGATCAAGCTCATCAAGCAATCAAAGGATGTCGAGAGCGCGAAGCTCGGTCTGATGAAGAAGTTCAAGCTTTCCGAGATTCAGGCAAAAGCGATCCTGGACATGCGGCTTCAAAAGCTGACGGGCTTGGAGCGGCAGAAGGTTGAAGACGAATATCGTGAGACGATCAAGCTTATTGAAAAGCTGAAAACGATTTTGAAAAGCAAAGCCCTCCAGCTTAAGATCATCGAAGAAGAGCTGGCTGAGTTGAAGAAGAAATATGGAGACGCACGACGAACGGAGATTGTGTACAAGGCGGAAGAATTCAGCATCGAGGACATGATTGCCGAAGAAAACGTCGTTATTACCATCAGTCACCAGGGATATATCAAGCGGCTGCCCGTATCGGGATATCGACGTCAGGCGAGAGGAGGCAAGGGTGTCACCGGGGCCTCGACGCGGGAAGATGACTTCGTTGCGCATCTTTTTGTGGCAAGCACGCACGACTACATCCTCTTCTTCACCGACACCGGCAGATGTTATTGGCTCAAAGTGTTTGAGATCCCCGAGGGCGGAAGGACGGCAAAAGGAAAACCCATTGGCAGTCTGGTGTCGAAAGCCGCCGAGGAGGCAATAGCCGGGTTCATCAGCGTGAAGGAGTTTGACGAGAAACACTACATTCTGATGGTGACGGAACACGGTTTGGTGAAGAAAGTCATCTTGTCCGAATTCAGCAATCCCCGCAGGTCCGGTATTACGGCAATGGGATTGAAGAAGAACGACAAGCTGAAAGACGTCAAGCTGACAAACGGAAAGCAGGATATTATTATCGGGACAAGGGAAGGGATGGCCATTCGGTTCCACGAACAAGAGGCGCGCGCGATGGGGAGAACCGCTGCGGGTGTGCGCGGAATCCGGCTGGACAAGAAAGACAGAGTCGTCGGAGCGCTGACACTGCACCGCAACGATACGACGATACTCATTGCAACCGACCGCGGATACGGTAAGCGCAGCGAAGCATCGGAGTACAGAGTAAGTCACAGAGGCGGCAAGGGGATCATCACGGTAAAAACATCCGACAAAACGGGAATGATGGTCGCGATCAAAGAGGTAACCGATACAGACGATGTTGTGGTAGTGACTTCAGGCGGAATGGTGATACGTCAGCATGCGACAGACATTCGGGTAGCAGGACGAAACACCCAGGGTGTGCGATTGATCCGCCTTGATGAGGGCGACACTGTGGCCGACGTGGCTGCTGTCGTTGCAGAAGAGGCTGAAGACGAGAGGCTGGAAGAAGCGGATAAGGCCAGCAACACAAAGGGGGACGGAATGAAGGACGGGAGGGAAAGTACGAAGGTCGAAGGTCGAAGTACGAAGGCTAAGGGTGGGAGCACCGGGAGCATGAAGGGCGAAAGGGGAAAGGAATCGGGGAAAGCCAGAGGTCAGAGATCAGAAATCAGAGGTCAGAAGCAAGAAGTTAAAGGGCAAAAATCAAAAGGCAAGAAGGGGCGGTAGGGCCCCGAAAAAGGTAAAAAGAACCGCACCGGCCATTACAAGACGAGATGGGTAAGTGCTGTTAAATCAACAGGTTAATTCTTCTTCTTTAGAATCCCCTTCAGGGCGTCTCCCGCCTTCTTTTTCAGGGCATCTTCCTGCTTCTTCTTCTCTGCATTCACCCTGTCTTCGAGCTCCTTCTTCTTGGCGTCAACAATGGCAAGCTTGTCGTTTACCATGTTCTCATATGACTTGATCCTGGCCGTTACCTCTTCCCTCTTTTGGCTAAACAACCGTTCCATCTCCTGCCGCTTCTCTGCGATCTTCCGTTCCAGCTTCTGACGAAGCTCATTCCTGAGGCGCGCTACCTCTTCACCGATAACCTTCTTTGTCCTGTCTGCGAGGAGATTGTCGAGGTCGGTCTCGAAGGCGACCTTGAGGGCTCCCGTCTCCTTCCAAAAGCGCAACATGACATTAAGAGAATGGATCGATTCAAGGACACTCCGAACAAGTCGTTCGACCGTATTACCGGCGGCGCGATCGAATGAAATTGAAAGATTCGAAAGAGTAATCCTGGCATTTCCATCAAACTGATTTGCCGGCACCTTCACCTCAACGCCAAACCGTCCAACCGCGTTGGACATTTTCGCCGGCAGGAAATCAGAGCGCCCGAGCGACATTTCCCTTATCGGAACCCCGGAGAGCGACGCGAGATATGTGTCCAACGGAGCGTCTTTAGTCCGGTCGATAGTCGCTTTGACGGTTGCGTTTGTCCCTCTTCCCTGAGTCGCGGAAAGGTCAACCGTCAGGGGAAGTCCGGTGATCCGTTGATCTGAAGAGACATCCTTGATCTCCCCCGTCGCATAGAAATAGTTGGGGTCCTGCTCTCTGTCGGTTCCGCCGGAAACCAGGATCTTCTTGATCCAGAATTTTGGGTATGACTTTTCGGCGGGGAAATGAATCGTCTGCCCTCGCATGCGGGGAGGATGGGCATTCTCCGGCTTTGAGCTGGAGTTCCTGATATTGTCCCGGGCAAAGTCAATCCAGTAAAGATACTCGTTCGCCTCGGTGAGGATGTCTTTTCCCAGGAGCAACTCAGCGAGACCGTTCATACTTACGTCAGGAAGGCGCGCAAGCTCAAGAACGCTCTGAAAATCCTGCTTCACCAAATCATCAATAGCGCTCACCGAAGCCGACAAACGATTTACGTCGCCGGTAAGCGACGATTTACGGCTGTTGAATGTCTGGCTTATCTCTTTGATTCCTCTTTGAGCGTCAGTCACATTATTGAGAGCCGTCGTGATACTCTCCACAGACCTGAGCTCGTTGACATTGATCGCCTTGATCTTCGTCTCAATATCAGCCGCGGTTGTCTTCGTCTTCTCTATGTCTGTCAGCGTTGCCTGCCACTGTTGCGAGGCCTGGGAGATCTGTGTCTTGAGAGAGTCGATATGACGGACGGACGCCAGGTTCTGAACGTTCAAAAGGCTATCGATATTAAGCTGTTTTCGCAGTTTGTCGAGGTCGAAGACAGGCGCAGCATCCTTCTTCTCTTTTGCCATACTGTCTGCCTGCTGGCTTAACGAGGGCTCTCCCGCCGCGTGTTCGGATTCCGGCTCCGGTTCTTTCGGAATCGCTCCGTCCGTTGTCCTCATGGTTCCCAAAATCAGGTCGTTCACTTCCATCGTTTCGATGATATACTTCCCCCGCAGCAGCTGGCCGAAATTGAGGGCGAATTTCACGCGGGCCGTTTCGAAGGTATTCTTCCATGTATCGCGGGGATTGGCAACCTGCAGGCGGGCAAACTCGGCGCCGATCGGTGAAAGGGTCAGACTGAGGTCGTCGATTTCAACCTTTGCTCCAACGATCGATTCACCGGCGTACTCCAGCCCGGCCTCTACCCAGGTATCGAGGAACAGGTATAAGACAGCCAGAAGGATGAAGACGGGCACTACGACGAAGTAGACAAATTTCGTTCTCATGTCACACCCCCAGGTCACGGATTCGTTGATACCAGACCACCAGGAAATTCTTGCTCAGGACCTGATAGATTTTCCACTTCTCAATTCGGGCGTAGATATGAGTCCGGTACGCGACGACAAAGCGCTTCATTCCAACGTAGACAAGCGGAAAGAGGACTAAAGCACCCACGAGGCTTCCGAGAACGAGCGTATTATTGAAGCGCGTGAGCGGTGCAAGCGGAGCATTGTAGAGGGTGGTCCACAAGTCATGGAGGCCATCGACCTGCACGAGGAGGAGGTACCCAAGCTCGTGGAACAACGGGTCGAGCAGGTAGGCGACAAGGGTGAACAGGGCGAATGAGAGAAATGCCGCCGAGAGATTGACATCGAGAACAAAGATGATCAACCAGATTAACAGACCCTGCAGAGTGAAGGAGGGAGAAAGTCCCACAATGGATCCCAGGGCGAACCCACCAGCAACCTGCCGCGGTGTCTGTCCTGCACGAAGAATTTTGAAGAAGTTGGAAAGAAACTGTAGATAGAACATGGGAGGGGGGTTAGAAGTGAAAAGTCAAACGTCAAAAGTGAAAAGTCAAAAACGAGAAACCAGCCATCAGCGGTCAGCTTTCAGCGGTTGGAAAGGATCGCCTCATCCGCCCTCCTGATCAGAAGGGAACTGAAACGGGACCGCTACGGCAAGGTAAGGGTTGAGAGGGAGGGATTCAAGCCGGCGGAAAACGCAATGAGGGAATAGTGGAAGAATGAAAGAACGGAACGTGGCAAAAATGGCCCGGATTTGGCGTTCCGGGCCATAAGAGATATTCCTATGCAGAACGAAGAGCGTTGACGATGTTGAGCCTCGCCGCGCGGATCGACGGGAGGAATCCTCCCGCAAATCCCATAATCAGGGCGAAGATAATCGTGAAGAAGACCGTCGAACCGGTGAGCGCAAACGCAAACTCCAACTCAGAGAACGAAGCAAAATTCATTGTAGAAACCTGAACAAACTGAAGGAACGATGCCAAGAGCATGCCAACCAACGCCCCAACAAGAGAGAGAACAAACGATTCAACCAGAAATGCCGCCAGAACGCTTCTGCGTTTGAAGCCGAGGGCCCTGAGAGTCCCAATCTCAACGGTACGATTGGCAACCGCAGCGTACATCGTGATCATTGCACCGATGATCGCTCCAACGCTGAAGAACACGGTTATAAAAATGCCGAGAACGCTGATAAAGATGGACATGAACTCGGACTGTTCCTCAAAAAAGGTCCGCTCGGTCTTTGCCTCGAATTGCTGCAGCCGATTGTCATCTTCGAAACTCTTTTTTACTGCTTCGAGCTCATCGGGAGCGCCAAGACGGAAAGTCACGGTTGAATAGGAACCGCCGCGGCGAAAAGCGTCCTGAAGCTGGCTGACATCTCCCCACATCTCCGAGTTGAACCCGTCCCCGCCGGTATCGTATAATCCTACGATTGTCCAGTTGTCTCCGCCGAATTTGATCGTGCTTCCGACCTGGGCACCCTGGAAACGGCGCGCGATGGAAGATCCAACTATAACTTCGCGAGCGCCCCAGTTGAACATCCTTCCTTCTTTCACCTGGATCTGGGGCCGGAGGGTGAGAGCGGCGGGCGAAACGCCTCGAACGGTGACGTTGCTGATTCCCCCGTCGGTGCCGATCTTCTCAAGATTGATGACGACGACGACGTCTCCCGTAATCAGGGGTGCGCCATCCGCACCGCGGGCAATCTGGGGAAGAGAGGAGATCACGCCGTACGTATTGCTGGTAATGATGCTCGAGATTTCCCCGTTTGCGGCCTTCCTGGCGATAAGCACATTCTCGCTTGACCCCGTTCCCCGCAGGGTCTGTCGAATGCCGTCAGACATCATCAGGACGGCTGTGAAGACGAAGACAACGAGGGAAACGCCGAAGATTGTGATTGCGGTTGTGAGCCGTCTCGCAAACAGGCTTCGGACGATGTATTTCATGGGAATCTTCATGGGATCCTCAAAAGGCAAAATTTAAAAGTCAAAGGTCAAAACTCAAGGTTTCTCCTCAGCCGACGAAACGGAGTCCGTCAACAATTGACGTGCGAAGTGCCTTTTGTAACGGGAAGATCGATGCAAGAACTCCGACGGCGAGCGCCGAGATGGCTGCCAGGACGATCGTCAATGGTTCAACGTAAAAGATCGGGAACCATGATTTTGGAACCGCGAGTGAGAAAACACCGACGAGTGGATATGTCAGCAAAAGACCCAGGCCGCCGCCAAAGGCGGAAATGACGAGAGACTCACCGGCAATAAGCCCGAGAAGGTGTTTTCCGGAAAACCCGAGTGTTTTGAGGACGGCATATTCTTTTGTTCGCTCACGGGCAGACATGATCATGGTGTTTCCCAGAACGAGAAAGATGATGCCGATGATAACGAACGAGATGAAGTTCAGGAGCGTGATGATCAGACTTGTTCCCTGAATGAATCCCTCCTGGAATGCGCGTTCGGTTTCGGTCTTTGTCTCGGCGCGGGAGTTCTTGAAGAGGTTATCCACTTGTTCGGAAATCACCGCCGATTGATTCGGATCTTTTATCTTGATGAGGTACCACCCCACGTCACCCGCCCGACCGGGCATTTCTGCCTTCATTCGCTCATCCAGGTACTGCCAATGGAAGAAGAATTGTGTACCATCGACCGTCTTGTCTCTCGGCTGATAGATCGCACGAACAACGAATTCCCACTTTCCTGGATAGATGTCCCCCTCCATCGGGATAACGTCTCCAATCTTGAATCCATACTGTTTCGCAAGATCTGTACCCAGCGCGCATGAGTTGCGCTCCTTCTTGAATGTCTCGAGCTGATCGGGGGGCACGATGAATTCCGGATAGAGATCGAAAATTGTTTCGGGGTCGACGGCCATCCGGGCGAAAAACTGAGATTTGTCAATGTAGACGCCGCCAAACCAATTGGAATACGAGACGGTCTCGACGCCCGGAATCTGCGCGATACGATCGCGATAAGCATAGGGGATGGGGAAAATAAACGACACAGAATTGCGTGTGACCAGCCTGTTTGCTGCCGACATCTCAACGCCGGCATACCAGGCCGTCACGACAGTTCGGAGGAATCCAAAGGCCACGACGGCTATGGAAATTCCCACGATTGTGAGAAACGTGCGAAGCTTGTGGCGCAGGGCGTTCTTGAACATCAGTTTGAACACTTTCATCGGCAGGGCCTCCTTATTGTAATTCACCCTTGTCAAGATGGCGGGCTATGTGTGCCCGCTCGGCAGCGCGGGGATCGTGTGTGACCATGACGATGGTTTTCTTGAATTCTTTGTTCAGGCGGCCGAGAAGCGTGAGAATCTCATCCGCCGAATTCTTGTCGAGATCACCCGTCGGCTCATCGGCCACGAGAATCGTCGGATCTGTTGCGATTGCCCGCGCTATGGCGACCCTCTGCTCCTGTCCGCCGGAAAGCTGCTTGGGGTAATGATTCATGCGGTCGGCGAGACCCACGACGGACAGAGCCGTTTCCACGTGCTGCTTCCGTTCCTTCTTCGAAAGAGATGTGAGGAGAAGCGGGAGCTCGACATTTTCATACGCAGTCAGAACGGGGAGGAGATTGTAAAACTGAAAGATGAATCCGACATGCGTCGATCTCCACTTTGCCAACGCTGATTCATTCAGCGTCGCGATATCTATCCCCGAGATTGTAATAGAACCGGCATTGGGGCGATCGATCCCGGCGATGAGATTGAGCAGCGTGGTCTTGCCTGATCCCGACGGCCCCATGAGGGCCAGGAACTCGCCCTCCGGAACGCTCAATGTGATGTTTTTCAATACGGGAATTTCAAAGCTGTCCCGCCAGTAGGATTTTGACACAGTCTGGACTTCAATCATGGACCCCATACCTGCTCCTCTTGAATGAATTAGTACGGAAGGGAAAATCTATTTCACTTTGACGGTCACGCCGTCGTAAATCTCATCTGTCACCGTCGCGATGACTCTGTCACCCGCGCCGACACCTGAAAGAATTTCGACAAGCGATCCGAGGGTGCGGCCCGTTTTCACAGGAATCTGCGAAGCCTTGTTATCCACAACAGCGAACACGAGAGACTCACCCCCTCTCGTGGCAACAGCTGCCGTCGGGAGGGTGAGAATCGGCTTTGCGGAGGTCTCGGTAACATTCGGGGCCTTCGTGAGAAACAGAGTCTTCGCGCTCATCTCCGGAAGGACTTTGCTGTCGTACGATCGAAAGGCCACCTTCACAAGGACCGTCGCCTTTGCCCTATCCGCCGTTGGAACAATCTTGGCCACATAACCCTGATATCGGATCTCCGGATACGCGTCCAGCGTAATCTCACACGATTGGTCCGGAACGATCCGCTCGATATTTGATTCGGAGACATCCGCTTCAACCTGGAGGGAAGACATGTCGGCGATGGTGACAACAGCCGAGCGTGAACTGACGCTGGCGGCCATCGGCGCGACCATTTCCCCTACATCGGCATTCTTCGCTAGTACTGTGCCGTCGAAGGGAGCCCGTATGAGCATATTCTCGAGTGCCACCTCCGCGCTTGTGACAAGAGCTTTTGCTACGTCGATCGAAGCAAGGACCCGTCCATAGCGGGCTTCAGCTGCGTCGTACTCTGACTGCGGAGCAAGTCCCTTCTCCAGGAGGTTCTTGTAACGGCTAAGGCTTTGCCGGGCGTCGTGCAGCTCTGCTTCACTGAGCTTGAGATTCGCCCGAGCCTGATCGACCTGCGCCTGAATGTCGGAGTTTTCAATCCTGGCGATCACTTCTCCCTTTTTGACCCGGTCTCCTTCGACGACTCCAAGATATTCAAGCCGACCCGTCCCCTTTGATGCGACGGCGGCTTTTCGCTGGGCGACGACGTATCCGCTTGCGGTCAGCACGGCATTCGCCTGTGAAGGGGAGGAATAACTTACCGATGTCAGTTTCACCTCAACGGCGGGTGCAACAGCATTCGCGATGAGGAGGTATCCCACAACGGCAACGGCAACAAGAAAGAGGGTCACACCGATGCGGAGGGGGAGTTTCGACTTTGGCGCCCCGGAAAATGAAGGATCAACGTTTCGTTGAATGCGCAGAGAGCTAAGGTCTGCGGTTTCGTTTTGAGTCATAAGACAATGAAAAAAGCAAAAGTGAAAAAGTAGAAGACGACCGATTGAAAATTATCCCGGTTTGTTGGGCGTTTTAGGGAAAATGAAACGTACTAAAAAAACGCCACTTACGCGATTCTTAGTTCCTTTCACGGTGAAATTGGCGATAAGGTTGCGGGGATTCCGCTTATTTTCGACGAACAGGCCGTTTTTCTCGGTGAACAGCGAGAAAGTGGGTTGATCCGCGCACACAGCCACCTTCTAATAATAGTCGTCCACCGGGAGTGAAAATCGACAATTCAACTGAAAACAGAAACTTATGAGGTGATTTTGCATCTTCCTTAAGAGAGAGCGATAGGGGGCAGGCCAGCTCATCAAGACCGAAGGAATGCGTTGCAGCCATCATTGGATGAACGGCTCGTGATCCGGCTGAAGGCCGGGGACGCAGAGGCATTCGGCGAACTGTACTTCCGGTACAGACCGCGAGTGTATCGGTTTGCCCTCAAGCTTCTGCGGGATGCTGATCTGGCAGAGGACATTGTTCAAGAGACGTTTCTGAAGGCGCGGAGTGCGATTCAGAACCTGCTTCAAAGTTCTTCGCTTCTTGCCTGGCTCCTGACGATTACGCGAAACGAGGTATACGGGCATCTGCGAAAATCTCGCAGCAATGGAGATGTAAGTGACGAGGATGTTTGGGAATCCGAAACACCCATCGATGAAGTTGTGGGGAAAGAGACGGTCGAGATCGTTCAGAGTATGATCGCGCAGCTGAAACCTGATTACAGAGAAGTGATACTTCTGAGGGAATACGAACAGATGCCGTATGCTGAGATCGCCAGGGTCATTGGGGATACGGAAAGCGCCGTGAAGGCGCGGCTCTTCAAGGCGCGAAAGGCGCTGGTAAAGAAATTGAAACCATATTTTGGAGAACAGTCATGACGTGCGATGAATACCAGGAGCAGGTGAGCCAGTACATTGACGGGGAGCTTGGGGATAAGGATTCAGGGATTCTCTTCAAGCACCTCAGCTCGTGCGCGGAATGCCGATTGTTCTTGCGATCGACATTGGAGCTCAGGTCGAAGATTCATGATGAGATGCTGATGGAGGCGCAAAACCAGCTGCAGGCTCAACCGAGCAGGCTCACGACGGCCTTCACCCTTCCCCTTGTTGCTCTGCTCGCCGCACTCTTCCTCTTTCTTGGAATAACGCAATTCTCATCAACCGGTCAGTATTATCAGATCTCTGATCGGACCAGTGTTGAATTTGGCCAGCCGGCCTTGCCGCCAAATCCGTTCTAGGAGGACACATGAAGAAGCTTGCTGTCACCGTTGCCGCCCGTGTGATGCTTGCAGTGATTTTTGCACTGCTTATCGCAGCACTGAAATGGGAATATTTTCGATGGGGTGTCTTCTCGATCCGGTTCGTCAATACATTTTTCTATCCCGCCAGCATCGTTTTTGTAGCGGCCCTCCTTCTGTCTGCTCTGCTGCATCCAGTTCGTGAACTCTACAGGAACGGACGCATACCGTTTATTCAGGGATCCGTCGAGAATTTCATATCGAATCTGCGCCTTCTCTTCTCGAGATTGAATTTCCAGTTCCTCTTCTGGGGAGTCATCATGATTCTCTTAGTGGTCTTTGCCTGGAACCTCGACTTGTTAAGAGATGAGGAGTATCGATTTAATCAGATGCCCCTCCCCTGGAGGGGGATCGAGAAATCGACCGGCGAGTCTCCGGTGGTTCTTTTCAACTATTATTCAAGAGACAATAATCAGAGAAACTACCTGCAAAATTGTGCGAAAATTGCCAGGGACCTCAAACAGGTGGGAGCAAAGGCGGTTCTAATTCCGCTTCCAAATATCTTCTCAGAAGAATCAAAGAAACTTGTTCAGGAAATTCACAAATCCGGAATCGTGGTTTTTGGTGTCCGCAACGAATCGGACTACCATCTCGCGCAGGCCCGCGAAGAATCGGGCATTCACACCGGTCGCTTGTCGCTGGATATCTATAAGCGCCACCCCTTCCATCTGTCATTCATCCATAAAGTTAATCCTTTTCCGGCCGGTAACTATCAATTGTGGAAGAACGCCCACGATGTGACATTTGAAATTCTCCGGCTTTATTACGGCCTTCCTCGAAATCTGCCCGTCTCATTGGATGGCGACAATCTTGTTTTTGGCAAGCTAAGGGCCTCTCTTGATGAGAAAGGAATGCTGAATGTGGGGAGTCTCTCGTGGCCTAACTATCATATCAACCTCAACGCAGGATATGACATGGATTTTGTCGGCAAGGGTCGTTCAGAAAAGCCGAAGTTTGAGTATACGAGCGTAGGCAGGGGCAAGATTGAAAGAATCTCGAACCTTGAGCCGTACAAACAGCGATTTGAGGGCAAGATAGTCATCCTTCAATGGCATGACCTTGGTGGTCTCAGCATGCCTTTCTCGTATCGCGAGTCGCAGGACTATGCGCAGGTGATCGACAATATTCTCCGCGGGAAAGTCCTCAAACAGACGAATCTCGGTTCCCTGCTCATTGGGCTCATTTCAATTCTGGGCTGCGGACTGATCCTCTATCGATCACGCCTGATTGCCGCTGTGGGGCTTCTCATCCTGTTTTCGTTCATGATACTCTATGGGTCCGCATGGCTTTTCCAGGAGAAGGGATTGCTGGTCGATATTCCGGTCGCAATCGCCTCCGTGGTCGCCTCGATTGCCGTGTTCTCGGTCCTCAGGTTGGGAAATGAATGGCGATTTGGCATAGGAAGAAGCACTGCAATCTCCCCAGCTCCCGAGACGAGAAAAAGCTCTCTTGACCCCGGAACATCATCTGGGTCTTTGGGATTCCTGCAGAGACGCTTCGCTTTCTCGCTGGCAGCGGCGGTGGGAGTTCTTCTTCTGGCTGTCGTGTTAACGGCGCTGGTGACGCGAAGCATCAGTGATTCCCAGCCCGCCGAACCACAAAAGGTGGTGTACGTCACAAGCCTGCCGACGGTTGAAGTGCAGGGTGTGTACATCCCAAACAAGGAAGTAAAACAATAAGGAATGAAGATGAAGACAATGCTTGTGTTTCTGTTCGTGGGGGTGCTGACTCTACCGGTTAGCGGATTCCAAAAAGACATTGCTTCAAATGAGAGCAAAGGTGCAAGACTGAAGGGAAAGATTCTCGACTCCAGGGATAAAGAGATGGGAATTGCGGGAAGCAATATAACGATTGTGGGGACGGAACTCGGGGGATCCTCCATGCCGGACGGGTTCTACATGATTACGAACGTGCCGCAGAGATCCTGGAACGTCAAAGTGCAACACTTGTCGTACGCGCTGCAGGAAAAAACGATTTCTGTAAAGGGGGATGAAGTGATTGTGCTCGATTTCGAGTTGAAGAGAAAGGATCAAGGCGAGGTTTTTACCGCCCAGAAGATGGAGCAGGATCCGAAGGATACAGCCATTTACTTTGTGACTGCGGAGGAAATGGCAGAGCCAATTGGCGGGATCATGGCAATCCAAAAGAATGTCTATTATCCGGAACTCATGAAGAAGGCTGGAATTCAGGGAACAGTGCGAGTCGAGGTCTTTATCGATGAAACTGGCAATGTCGTTCGAACCGCCATTGCGAAAGGTATTCACCCAGGGCTTGACAAAGCGGCATCGGACGCCGTCGCTAAAACTAAATTCAAACCCGCCAAGCAACGAGGAAAAACCATCAAGGCTCGTCTCTCTATTCCGATTCGGTTTCGACTGAATTCCGAGGATCAAACACAGAAGCATAAGCTCTATCCCGGCAATTATGAATTGAGGGGTGGTGGAATTGAGGTTCCGGAGAAGGCCGAATGGAAGGCGATAAACACCGAGATCGAGAAGGATAAGGTTCTCCTCGTGCTTCAGGAGAAATGGGATAATCAAAACGGATTTTGGTCGGTGATGAGCTATTTGACCAAAGAAGAGGCAAAGAAATTAGCAGAGGAATTGCAGAAGGCCGCAGAGAAGATAAAGTAGGTTCAGACATGTAGCGTCGGGAAGTAATTCCCGACGCCACCCAACGGCTCCCAGACTCCCGGAATCATCGCGGTTCACTACCGCGAGATTTCGGGAGTCGGCTTGTACGGCCTTCCCCTCCCTCAGCGGACGTCCGAATTCCTCTGAGTAAACCTCGGCGGATTTCGGACGTCTGGCCATTTCGAACACCAGCCCCACTCTGACACCCCGAAGCTTTTAATCATTAATC
>Ga0209002_10000407_pt1 | contig 34502 bp, 33 predicted proteins | sample Rifsed16ft2_FD_184010 | JGI IMG/M metagenome (GOLD analysis project Ga0209002, IMG submission 184010) | Soil microbial communities from Rifle, Colorado, USA - sediment 16ft 2 (version 2) | ecosystem: Environmental > Terrestrial > Deep subsurface > Rock core/Sediment | place: Rifle, Colorado...
AATTCGAACTTTGAGGTCACCCGAGACACTTGTCAGAAAATCCCCATGACTTCCTAAAAAATGCGCCGCGGACCAAGTCAATAGTTATTTTGGAGCGATCGATATAAGGATGTATTGACAAGGTAATGGGGCTCTGGTAATTTACTCTTAAACTTTTAGGTTAAGGAAGGACGAAAATGAGAAAAACTATTGGCGTGATAATTTTAGCTTTGCTTCTGACATCAGCATTTGTCTTCAATTCTTCCTGTAAAACAGCTTCTACCAAGGAACTTGCGGCGATCGTAAACGGGCAAAAAGTGACCCTGGGCGAGCTTGACAAGGAGTACAAGAAAATTTCCAAGAGATTCCAGGGGATGCCTCAGGGGGCGCTAGCCGAAGAGCAAAAAAGAAGAATGCAAAAACAGCTCCTTGTTAATTTGATGGAAAAAATACTCCTCGAACAGCAGGCCGAAAAAAATAAGATAAAGATTAGCGAAAAAGAGATAAGTACAAGATTCAAACAGTTCCAAACAGGGAGAAGCCAAAAAGAATTTAAAGAACAACTTAAAAAAGCGGGACTAACTGAGAGGGATTTAAAACAACAAATCAAAGATAATCTTATCCGAGAAAAACTTCGGCAAAAGGTGGCCAAGGCTAAAAAACCCACTGATAAAGCGATGCGGGAATATTACCGCAAAAATAAAAACCAATTCCAGGGCGCAGAGGGCAAAGTTATGCCTTTTAAAGAGGCAAAATTCCGTATTCAGCAACTACTAACCTCCCAGAACGAACAGGAGACTTGGTCAGAATGGTTAGATGAAGTAAAGGCGGATTCTGAAGTAAAACTTTATTTCTGGTAAATACGTAGACCTTAAGGATATGATTTTTTTAGATGATTTCGATAGTAAAACCTGAAAGTGCTCAGAAGATGAGAAAAGGCTTTTTTGCTAAAGATTTTTCGGCTTGATCTTTGAGCCGAATGTACAATTATTGCATCATGAATATAAAACACTTTCTTTCCCGCCGCGTGTACCCGGTAACACCAATCCATGTCCTCAAATCCAAAAAAATAACCTTCGTCAAAAGGGCCAATTTTATCGATGGCTTCCCGCCTCATAACGTAAGAGGCTCCGGCAACCCAATCTACCTCACTTGAAGTATTGTGGTCCCAATCCGTCATTAAATGTCTCCTTGTAAACCGGTTGGAGGGCAAAAAGCGCTCCAAAAAAGTTCTCCTAAACAGAATGATGGGCAGAGTGTAAAACGTCCGAGCGTTATACTCGAGTTCACCACGGTCATTTAAAGTTTTAGTTCCCGCGCACCAACAATCTGGGTTTTTATCCATAAATGAAATTACCTTCTCAAAACAGCCAGGATACACATGGGTATCGTCATCGAGCATCATAAGATACTTTCCTTGGGCTTTGGCGATACCCTGATTTCTGGCTACCGCTACTCCCCGGTTAATTTGATTTTTTACTTTTTTAATTTTGGGAAATTTTTCTAAAACCTCTGGGGTCCGATCAAGGGAATTATTATCAACTACTACAACTTCCGGTGGCAAGGAGTGCTCCTTGTTATAAATGGACCATAAGCATTTCTCGAGTTTTTTGTCCTGATTCCAGGTGACAATAACTACTGAAAGTGGCACCATCAAAATAGCTTCCTCTTCAAAGAACCGAGACTTTTAACAATATCCCCTAGCGATTCAGTTTTTCTAAGTTGGCGATAGACAAAACCGGGGCTAAGGAAAAATTTGTAATTTGCTTTTTTAACCGCCTTTTCTAGATCTCTTTTGGAAAGATTAGGGTAGCTAATAACTGATTCTTTCTGAACGTCTACCGGATAATAATCTCCATTTACAAACCATTTATTCTTTTTAGCCGTTTTATAATACTCAGTACCCGGAAAAGGGTTGCAAATTCCGAACATTACAAGGTCAGGACGGATTTTTTTCACCATTTTTAGGGTATAATTAATTGTATCTTTAGTCTCATAGGGACTGCAGCCAAACAAAATATTAATCTTCGCTGTTATCCCGTATTTTTTTACCAAGGAAACCGCGTTTTCAATTACTTCAGCCTTAATGCCTTTCTGAATATAATCAAGAATCTCTTGGTCAAAAGACTCAACACCGATATCAATATATTTACAGCCCGCTTCAGACATATTCCGCACAACCTCTTCAGTTAGAGTATCCGCCCTTGCTAAGCATCCCCATCTAATACCAAGATCCTTAATTCCCTTGCTGATTTGAACTGCTCTTTCCTTATTTAAAACATATTCATCGTCCAAGATTGAAACTGCTTTGTATCCTTCATCTTTCAATAATTTAAATTCTTGGATCACATTTTCAGCGGAACGCCTTCTTATTGGAGGTTTTTTGTTATCGTGTTCTCTTTTATACTCAATTTCGCGAGCAAAATTAAGGGAGCACGGCACACAGTAGACACACCTAAAGGGACATCCTCTAGCGGTAAGCATGGCAGTAAAGGGCCTTAACCCTAATTTAGGATTATGGTAATCTTTTTGGTTAACCAAATGGCGCGCGGGAAAGGGAAGCCAGTCTAAATCACTAATTAATTCCTGAGGTTCGTTTGATACTATTTTTCCCTTCTTAACATAGGTAATGCCTTTTATTTTCGGCAAGGAAACAAAATTATTTTTTACCAGCTCCAGCAGGGTTAGCTCTGGCTCACCCCTTACCACATAAACCCTTTCGTCTAACAAATATGAGTTTGGGTCGTATGTTGGCCCGGGTCCCATAAACACAATTTGAATCTTTCCCTTAACCTCACGAATCAGTCTCGCTGCCTGGACATCCGCTGATTTTGCTAAATTTACGGAGTAAACAACGTAGCAATCAGAATCATTCTTTTTAAGAAAAGATTTAAATTCGTCCCGGCTCATTCCTTCCAAGGGACAGCTTAAGTATTCTACCTTCGAATCTATTCGCTCGAGTACAGCTGCAGCCGTTAAAAGAAATATATTTGGTATAGGATACAGTCCGTAATTACATCCTAATACACGTTCGGGAATCTGTTTTTTAGATAGAGCAGGCGGATCAATGAAGGTTATTTTCATACAAGACCTCAATCTTTTATACCCGGGCGGTTCGTCGTGCCCAAGGCGGCAATCAAGGGACATTTAAGATTTCAGATTAAGTGTCGTTTAAACCAGGATAAATAGTCGAACTTTTGAAACCACTTATCCATTTCCTTAAAAGAAACCGTCTTTCGGTTCTGAATTATTCGGCGCTTAGCCAGCATCTCGGGCAAAAGACCAAATACATCAAGCCAAGCCAGCAAAGCAGCCGGACAACGAAAAAGTAGAGCACCGCTTTTGAAAATATCGGTAAAGATTATCTGAGGCATACTCTTTAATAGTCCCCAAAATGAGTCGTTCTTGATCAGCGCGAGATAGCGATTTCGGTAATTATTAAACTCAATTAATTTCGGTCGAGGAGTTCGTATTCCTCCTCGATAATGGTAAGCAACAGCTTCAGGCGTATATAGACATTTCCAGCCCCTTAAGTTCGCGCGCCAATCTAAGTCGATGTCTTCCCAAAAAGCGAAAAAAGTTTCGTCAAAGTATTCTCCGTTTATTTTGATATCGTCTAACATTTCTCTATTATATAAGGCTGCCGCGCCGCAAGTACCAAACACATAAGCCTGATCGTTATACTGCCCCTTGTCGATTTCCTCATTTCCCCTATTGGCGCTGAGCCTATTCTTAAACATTAAATGGCCCGCAGAATCAATGACTTTGCTGTCCGTTTCATCCGATCGGTAGAGCTTTCCGGATACAGAACCAATCTTGCCATTCTTGTTGGCTGCTTTGAGCATTTCCTCCACATAGTGAGGAGTAAGCCCCACATCGGGATTTAGGGGGAGAATAAATTCTCCCTTGGCTTGAGCTATTCCTTGATTCACTGCTTTGGCAAAACCAACATTTTCTTTGTTCCCAATTAGCGGCAATTGGGAAAAGTTTTTTTTAAGAAAACTCAGCGAACCATCGGTTGAGGCGTTATCGACGAGAATAACTTCTAGATGCGGATAAGTCTGCTTGAATATAGAGTCAAGACAGGTCTGAAGCCATTTTTCGCTGTTAAAATTAACGACTACAATCGATACAAGCTCCATTAAAAGCTCCAAAGAAGGTCGTTAGTTAATAACCCAAAAGTAAACTATTTTAAGGATTAGCTTTTTCCGACTAAGATTACACCTAAACAAATAACAGCCAATCCTAGCCAACGAGTCGGCGGGACAACTTCTTTCAAAACAAACCAAGACAGGAAAACCACAATTACGTAGCCCAAAGCAACCATTGGGTAGGCTAAACTTAATGGAACCCTGGACAAAACGACTAACCATAAGGAAGCCGCCAAAACATAAAAAAGCAGACCAAGGGGAACTAAAGGAGTGGTTAGCATTTTAATAATTGCTTCGGATAGTTGACTATAACTTCCAACACTTATCTGCCCCACTTTATTCATCCCTAATTTTAAAATAATTTGACCCGTAGCCGCAAAAGCAACACTTATTAGAATAAGAAAAAACGATTTTCCCACTTTTCCTCCCTCTTTAAATTATTTTTTAACCAAAAGCGAAAAGGCCCAGTCAATTTGGATATTTTGGTCTCGAGGGGCATTTATCCACTCGCCATTTGGTTTGGCGCAAACTATCAGCAAAAACAAACCTGCTTCGTCTGGCAAAATGTCACTTGAAAACTTATTCTACTGGATTTGAGGAAAGAATCCAATACAAGCCCCAAATATCCTGAACATGTTTGTAAAAAACTTCCTTCTTAGCAGTATAAAAGAAAATTAAGAAAAAAAATCCTAATTCAACGAATCTATATTATTCCCTAAGGGATGCTTCGAGTTTTTCATGGAAAATATATTTTCGAAGACAGCATCGCCCTCTTTGTCCCTGTTAATATTTAAATTTTTTAGTGAGACACCGATACAAATAGTGTCCGAAAACTTTATACTTAGTCTTGGGGGACGGTGTGAGAAGAAAGATTCTGGCGTCACTAATTTTATTTTTTCTGCACGCATCAATTTTCACCACTACTCTGGCCCGCGGAGAACCAATCAATCTGAACACTCCCACTCGAAAAAATTCTTATGATTATAAAGAAATTCTAGTGAAATTTAAAACAAACGTTGCTGAGGAGAAAGAAAATAAAATCAAACGCGATTTTGGAGTAGCTAAGAAGGCAGAGATAAGATCAGCGGAAGGCTCGAACAAAATCGAGCTCTTTAGGATCAGAACAAAGCTCTCTGTTACCAAAGTAGCTAAAGAATTGCAAACTCAACGCGCCGTTGAGTTTGCCGAACCAAATTATTTTCGCCCTCCCTCAATTATTCCAAACGATACTTATTACAATCTTCAATGGGCGCATTCCAAGATTAACTCCCCCAGCGCTTGGGACGTAACCACGGGGAAATCAGACGTTACCGTAGCTGTTATTGACACGGGAGTCGACTACAACCATCCTGACCTCGCTGGCAAAGTCATAAAAGGCCCGGACTATTTCAACGACGACACTGATCCTATGGATGACTCCGGCCATGGAACCCACGTAGCTGGTATTGCCGCGGCGGTAAGTAATAACGGTAGAGGAGTCGCCGGAGTTTCTTGGGGAAGTAAAATTCTCGCGATAAAGGCTCTGGGGTGGATTGGTGGCTATGACTTCGACATCGCTCAAGGCATTATTTATGCTGCCGATAACGGGGCTAAAATAATCAACCTGAGCTTGGGTGGGCCAGACTACTCCCAAACTCTTAAAAATGCGGTCGATTACGCTTACTCAAAAGGAGCGGTTATTGTTGCCGCTACCGGCAACAACGATTCAAGCGTCCTTTATCCCGCAGCCTATCCCAATGTGATCGGAGTTGGGGCCACCAATGAAAATGATGTCCGAACCAGCCCATCTGACTGGGGACCAGGCTACGGGAGTAATTATGGCCCAGAAGTCGATGTAGTCGCGCCAGGAAACAAAATCGCTAGCACCTATCTAGGTAATACTTATGCTTATATGTCCGGCACCTCGATGGCTACCCCGCACGTTGCGGGACTAGCGGCCCTGATTCTCGCAAGAAATCCCTCAACGAATCCTTCACAAGTAGAAGAACAAATCAAAAACAGCGCCAAAGACCTTGGCGATAGTGGTCGCGACGACTATTACGGTTTTGGAAGAATTGATGCCCTTAAAACTCTGCGAGCGGGCACCGAACGCGTCTACGGCCAAACGAGTGCTGGAACAGCCGCAGCAATTTCTCAAGCGGGTTGGGCGAACGCTAAAATCGTCATTTTAGCTCGTGACGACTATTTCTCTGACGCATTAGCGGCAGTACCTCTTGCTTATACCTACCGAAATGATCCATCTGTGGCCATTCCCGTTCCAATTCTTTTAACCTCCCCCAATTCCTTAGACCCAGAAACACTAAATGAACTGAAAAGATTGGGTACGGAAATAGCAATTGTGGTTGGAGGTCCAGGAGCAATTTCTGAAGGGGTCTCAAATCAATTAAGAAGTAATGGAATCACACCCGATCGAATATGGCAGAATAGCTCCTACGGAACCGCCGCCGATGTGGCTAAAAGAATGGATTATAATTCAAAACAATGGCATACTTTCTTAGCCCCTGATACTGCCATCATTACAACGGGTGAAAATTATCCCGATGCCATTGCCGTTTCTTCCCCCGCTGCCGCCAATAATATGCCAATTCTTCTCACCAAACAGGATTTTCTGGCTTCTGAAACAGTCAGCGCTATCTCAGATTTGAGGATATCGAGAGCGATTATTGTTGGAGGACCAGCGGCCGTTTCAGAAAGCGTATATTCGCAACTCCAGAGTCTCGGCGTCAGTGTTTTAGTAAGGCTCTGGGGAAACACCCAGTATGATACGGCCGTGCAGATAGCAACTGCGGGACAAAACTACTTTCACTTCACAAATCCTGGTTCAATATTTGTGGCTAGAGGTGATTACTTTACTGATGGTTTGAGTGGCGGCGCTCTCGCCTCTCGTATGAATCCCGCGCCCGTGATTCTTACGGAATCAGTTAACTTGACCTCAATAACCCAATCTTACTTAAATACAAACAATCCCGCTATCACCAAGGCTTACATTCTTGGAGGACCTGGCGCGATCTCTACAAACGTTGAAAGCCAAATAAAAAATAGTCTGTAATGCTTTGAATACTACTCCCCTTTGTCACCCTAACGCATGCATCCGCTCTTGACCATAAATTTCTTTAAGAGAACTGCTAGAATTCGGTTTCCCTTTCTGTTCCAAAAGAACCTGTCAAGAGCCCTCATAACTGACTGAACAGATCCTGCTTTAGCATGCAACTGAGAAAGTAGATCGATAAGCCGGGTTCTGTCACCGTCTCAATAAAGAGCCGGGGATGGTCATCTATCTAGCTTCGCCATTTCTGGTCGAATTCAAGCAACCTACCCGAGAGTTAATCCGTACAATACAACGGAAGCACCGCGGACCGCGACTCCTCTCCTATCTGGTCTTGCTCCAGGCGGGGTTTGCCAAGCCCTCGCCTTACAACGAGGCTGGGGAGCTTTTACCTCCCCGTTTCAGCTTTCCTCCGTAATAACGGAGGGTTTTCTTTTCTGTGGCACTTTCCCCTGCTTGCGCAGGGCCGCTGTTAGCGGCCACCTTGTCCTATGGAGCCCGGACTTTCCTCCCCCACGATACGCAAAACCGCGATTATCGATCTAGTTTCCTTTTGCAGGGGGCGACCATCCAATCTACTCTCTCATTTAAAATTTAACAAAAAAGCGACACTTGTTCAACTAAAGTTTTTCGAAAATAACGCCGATAAATTCACTGAGAGTAAAAATATCTTTACACATAGTAAAGAGTACGAAAGGAGTGAAAAGAATTGTTAACCCTCATCAGCAAACCGGTAAGAACAGTTTTAAAAAATGAAAAAGGAGCAAGTGCCGTAGAGTATGGGGTCATGGTTGCCCTTATCGCTGTAGCAATTATCTTAACTGTCACCGCTTTAGGTGGCCAACTTACCATAGTTTTTCAAAGCGTCGTCGACGCTCTGGGCGGCATGTGACACCGATGTTGGCACTTGGATAGCCCCGCTTTGGCGGGGCTTCTCCAATCATTTTTAGATGAGGGTTAAGATTTTTCTCCGATGGCAATGTTCAAAATTTTTGAGTATAAAAATGAAAAAGGCACAAGTACCGTTGAGTTCGCCCTGATTTTACCCCTGCTGTTGCTGATCTTGCTCGGAATTATTCAATTTGGCTCGGCTTATAATGCTTATCTTACTATCACTCATGCTTCAAGAGAGGGGGTGCGACTCGCAGCGGTTGGTAGGTATTCACCTGACGAGGTAATAGCTAGAGCACCATCACTTGACGCGGGCAGGGTTGATGTCGCGGCAAGCCCAAACGGTGGCGTCGCTCCCTATGGCGAACCCGTTTCAGTAACTGTGAGTTACCCGGTGGAAATAAATATTCCGTTTCTACCTGGAAGTCCTTTTAGATTTAACCTTTCAAGCAACGCCACAATGCGTTCAGAAGTGAGTGGCTTTTGAGGTCAAAGATTTAAAGATGCCTAGAATTTACTGTGAAAAAGGACAAATAGCAATTTGGATGGCCGTGATGGTTGTTTCTTTAATTGGTTTTGGTGCTTTAGTTACAGACGTTGGTTCACTCTATGAAGAACGTCGTCAACTACAAACAAAGGCCGATGCAGCGGCTCTTTCAGCAGCAAAGGAACTAGCCGAAGATAACGATCTTGACGTTGCTATAAGCGAAGCCAAAAGATTTGCGAATTATAATCCTTCTAACAATCCAAACGAACAAAAATTTGAGGTTTACCCGAATTTTTCTGAAAGCAAAGTTGAGGTTTTGATCAGTGAAACGGTAACAAAAGCCAGCAAAGGGCTTTTTCTAGCGCCTGTGTTAGGTCTGTCTCGCGCTGAAGTAAAAGCCCGGGCGGTAGCTGTCTGGGGTCCTCCTGGGGGTGCTTTAGGAAATCTGGCGCCATTTACCGTTTATGAAGGTGATATACCGGAAATTTTACCAAGTCCAGCCGCCACAATTTATCCTCACAAAAAAAATTCTCCTCCCGGCGGTTTTGGAGTTATCGATTTCGACCAAAGCGAAAACAGCAATACAAAATTCGAAAGCTGGATAAGATTTGGTTACGACAAGTTAGTTAAAACTAACGTTTTGATCGACCAAGGAACAGGGCTTAGAGCAAGCATGCAAGATGCCGTGGAGGAGCGAAGGAGCGCGGATAGCCGTATCTTTTTGCCAGTTTATGATCAATATCAAGAAACGGGCAGTAACGGCGCTTATCACATAATAGGCTTTGTTGCTTTCAACGTTATAAGCGTTGATTTCCGATCCGGTGAAAAATCTCTCACCGGCTATTTTGAGACAGGAACGCTCCCGGGACCAGTTAATCCTGAAGGCAAATTTTTTGGAGTAAGCACGATTAGCTTGGGTGAATAAGAAAGGAGGGGGCATGTTAAAATCGCGTCTCGCCCTACTGGTTTTTGCTGTTATCTTTGGAATTTCGGCTACCATCGTCGCCGGAGTCTATCTTAAACATCTGGAAAAAGATGTAAGGAACAGTGGGAGGTTAACTTCCGTCTATATTGCTCAGCGGTCAATAAAACCCGGGGCAAACTTTAGGGATATGCTCTTAAAGAGGCAGGTGTCCTTAAAACAGGTTCCTAAAAAATATGTGGCCGCTGGGGCCGTCTCCCCTGAAAAAATCGATGGAAAAGTTTTAGCGGTACCCCTGACAAAAGGGGACCAATTAACGGTCAGTAAATTCCATTTCTCGGAACGAACTGGTTTATCTCTACAGATTCCTCAAAACATGGTGGCAGTATCCATTGCCGTGGACGAGGTTATTGGGGTTTCTAACCTCATACTGCCCGGCGATTATGTGATGATTATCTCGACTTTTGACTCTGCTGAAGATGGCCCGGAAGTTAGCAGAATTCTCCTACACAGAGTCCGAGTCTTAACCACATCCGAAAATAAAAGTCCAAATGGATCTAAGTCTCAGTCCAGCCCCGCCCAGAAAGGACTGACCAAAAAAACAATCACTGTTGCTGTGTCCCCTGCTGAAGCCGAGAAGATAGCCTTTGCCCAAGAAAAAGGTCGCTTATTCCTGGCTCTTCTATCTGCTAAGGGGATCTCTGGAAATTCTACCAGCTCGGGAGCAACGTGGGACTCAATTTTTAAATAAAGGAATATGAATGGTTACCGCGATCATCTCAGATCCTGATTTAGAATTTTGTAAAGAAGTCTGCTGGTTATTAGGGGAATATTCGCAGCTAGATTTGTATGTTTCCACCGAAAAACTTGAAGAAACCCTAGTTTTAATACCGGAAAATAAGCCCGTTGTCATAATCATCGGGCCCGGATGGAAAGAAAAAATGCGCCCCTTTATCAGTGACGCAACTATGAAATTCCCTCACGCCGCGATCCTCCTAACTTTAAACGACGAACCGGTAGATTTGAAAGATGACGTAAAAAAGATTAAAGGAGTGGAAATTTTAAATTTCCCTTTCTCCAGTGAACTGCTGGTTTCGGTGTTAGAAGAATTATTCGAAATTTCAAAATCAGTGTTGGATATTGAGCAACAAAGTCAGCCGCCCTGTTCACTTGATCACGAGTCAAAAGTGATCACTGTTTTCGGGACAAAAGGAGGTGTGGGAAAGACTGTAATCGCGACCAATCTGGCGGTATTTTTAGCTCACAATACGGACGCCAGAATAATACTTGTGGATCTAGATATTCAGTTTGGTGACGTCGCAGTAATGCTCAGATTACAACCAAAATACACCCTCTATGACGCCGTCCACATAGCAAATGACTTGAATCAAGGAGGAATTAGCCAGCTACTAATGCCTCATTATTCAGGGCTTAAGGTTATGGCGGCGCCGCTGGAACCAGAACTAGCCGATGTCATCACCGCAGAAAATATTGGAACAATTTTAGACAGCTTAAAAAAATCAGCTGACTTTGTGATAATCGACACCCCGCCGTCTTTTAACGACGTCGTTTTAACGGCTTTGGACAAAAGTGATCGAATTTGTCTGGTAACCAGCATGGACCTGCCAAGCATCAAAAGCACTAAACAGTGTATTCAAACCTTCGAGTTACTAAAATATCCCTCTAAAAAATCGCTTTTAGTGATTAACCGGGTCGATCCCTTTTTAGGAATGAACCAACAAGAAATTGAAAAGATGTTGGGAAAAAAAGCTAAGGTAGCAATTGCAACAGACAGACACGTTCCCCTTTCGGTAAACAAAGGAAAACCAATAGTCATTGACTTTCCCAAGTCTCAAGCCAGCTGTGGGCTAAAAGAATTAAGCGAGATATTCATTAAAACGTTTTCCTCGAATACAAGTAAAGGTAACGTGATTTCACTGGGTGACGGAGGAGGTTAAATTGTCACTACATGACAGGATTAGTCAAAAACAAACTGCGACGAAAGAACCTGATATTAACAGCACTGACAAAAAAGCAAAAATAGTTAGGTCCGCCGATATAAGACAAAAGCTCTTAGATGATTTGGCCCAGAAAATCCACCGTACTCTGATCAAAGAACTAGGTTCAGAGCTTTACAATCAAAAACTAAGCCCTAGTGAATTGCGACCAAAAGTTACTGAAAAGCTTGTAGAGTTAATCGGTCAGGAGCAAACTATGCTTTCCTCCTCGGAAAAAGAATACCTCATCGAGGAAATTACTCATGAAGTGCTCGGTTACGGACCCTTGGAGCCGTTCCTTGAAGATCCCGAGATTAGCGAGATAATGGTGAACAATGCAAAAACTATCTACGTGGAAAAGTTTGGGAAAATCTGTCCCACTGAGGCTAAATTCATTAACGAAGCACATTTAAGGCGAGTAATTGATAAGATCGTAGGTCAAGTCGGCCGAAGAATTGACGAGAGCAGTCCTCTAGTGGATGCGCGACTGCCGGACGGTTCCAGGGTCAATGCTATCATTCCTCCACTAGCTATCAAAGGAGGTAAATTAACCATTCGTAAGTTTTCAGCGGAACCTTACACGATTCAAAACTTAATTGAATTTGGCACCCTAACCCCAGATATTGCTGCCTTCGTGGAGGCTTGTGTTAAGGGAAGGTTAAACATAATTGTTTCGGGGGGAACAGGTTCCGGGAAAACCACTACACTCAATGTCCTCTCTTGCTTCATTCCCCCCGAAGAAAGAATAATCACTATTGAAGACGCGGTGGAACTTCAATTGCGTCAAGCACACGTTCTGCAGCTCGAGTCTCGTCCGCCCAATATTGAAGGAGAGGGAGCAGTTACAATTAGAGATTTGGTCAAAAATGCGCTGCGTATGAGACCAGACAGAATTGTTGTCGGTGAAGCCAGAGGTGGAGAGGCACTCGACATGCTCCAGGCTATGAACACAGGGCATGATGGCTCACTGTCAACCATTCACGCCAACGCTCCCCGAGATGTCCTCTCTCGCTTAGAAACTATGGTTTTAATGTCAGGCATGGATCTGCCGGTCAGAGCGATCAGGGAACAAATATCCTCGGCTCTGAATCTCATTATTCACCAAGCTCGTTTAAAAGACGGAACCAGGCGCATAACCTACATCTCTGAAGTACAGCACATGGAAGGCGATGTAATAACCCTTCAGGACCTATTCCTATTCGATTTCTCCCAAGGATTTGACGAAACAGGCAGGTTCAAAGGGAACATTAAATCAACAGGAATCCGGCCCAAATTTATGGAACATCTTCACGATTTAGGAATTAACATTTCCGCCGATATCTTCGAGCTGAAGTAGGATTGTAAAATGTCGTATCAAAAAGAACTTTTAGATTCAGGCTACATTATCGTGCTTCCCCTAATATTTGTGGCATGCATCCTGTTTTTTCTTGCTGTCTTAGACCTTATTTTTCCAGCGAGATCCGCCTTGGAAAAACAGCTAAAGATTTACGATCGCAGGGGGGTAAGTTCGAGCCAAGAACGTACTTCTTCTAATCCCTGGTTTTTACCTAATTTTGTCGCGCAAGCAGCAGTCGTTTTGGCAAAAAAGGGTGGTTTCGGAGAAGAAATCCGCTCAAGATTGGAACAGGCCGATATTCCCTTAAAACTTTCTGAGTTTGTTTTTTTGCATCTGCTCGGTGTCATTACCGTCGGCGGCCTAAGTTACTTTTGGGCAAAATCCTGGACATTTATGGTTCTCTCAGTCATAATCGGGGCCATCTTACCTCTTAAAATGCTTGACTATTTAAAAAAACGACGGATTAAAAAATTTCATCTTCAGCTACCGGAAACTCTTTCTCTTATCGCTGGCGCGTTAAAGGCTGGGTATAGTTTCCTTCAAGCCTTAGACATGGCAGTGGAGGAAACTAAACCCCCAATATCTTCAGAGTTTGCCAAAGTTTTAACAGAAGCAAGGTTAGGCCTGAGTCTCCAAGAAGCTTTAGATAACCTAGCAAAAAGAATTCGAAGTACGGATCTTAACTGGACGATAATGGCTGTTAAAATCCAAAAAGAGGTCGGCGGAAACTTAGCCGAGGTTTTAGAAATTTTGGCAGATACTTTGAGAGAAAGAGGCCGAATTACCCGCCAAATTAAAACTCTGACAGCAGAAGGTAGACTCTCGGCGATCATTCTCTTTTTGTTACCATTTGTGATCGGATTTCTTATTTATCTTTTGAACCCCGATTATCTTCGAACGCTTACCGACACGAGTACGGGCAAGATTATGGTTGCTTTCGCTTTGGGAATGATGTTAATAGGTGGTTTTTGGCTTAAAAAGGTTACAACAATAGAAGTCTAACATAAGAAGGTGGTCATGCTTTACGGACTATTTTTAGGCTTAATTTTTTCGGCGACGGTGCTTGTACCCATTGCTCTTTTTAAAAACAGTGAAGGGAGTGAGAAGATTGAGGGAGACAACGGGCTTAAAATAATATCTGTCCGGCAAAAACAACTAGCCCAATCTTTTACTAGACGGATATTTGTTCCGTTTACCCGTCTAATTGGTAGCGTCTCAAAAAAAGTTGGTCCCACTGGTTTCGTCGATCGCATCCAGCATCGTTTGGTCTTAGCCGGTAGCCCTAGAAATATGAAAGCCGACGGTTTTCTTGCCCTAAAGTTCCTCGGTCTTTTGGGAGCATTTGGAATAATAGTTAGCGTAAATATGTCTACCAACTTGTCTTTTTTGAAGCTTTTAGAAACAGGAGCCGTAATAATGATTGGAACTTTTTTCTTGCCCGATTTTTGGTTGATTAGAAAAATAAATGACCGGCAAAAGGCCATTAAACTTTCCCTGCCGGATGTTTTAGATCTTTTAACCATTAGTGTTGAAGCCGGAGTGGGGTTTGACTCGGCCTTGACCAAAGTCGTTCAGAACCACCACGGTCCCCTAGCGGAAGAGTTTTTTCGAATGCTCCAGGAGATGCGTTTGGGAATGACTCGCCGCGAGGCCCTAAAAAACTTAAATCATCGGACGGAGGTACCAGAATTAAGTTCATTTATCCTGAGCATGCTGCAAGCAGACATCTTTGGTATCAGCGTCGGCAAGGTCCTCCGAATTCAGGCCCAGGAAATGAGGGTCAAGCGTCGGCAAGACGCAGAAGAAATTGCGATGAAGGCTCCGGTTAAAGTGGTTTTCCCCCTAGTTCTCTGCATATTTCCTGCTTTGCTTGTGGTAATACTCGGACCTGCGGCTATCAATATTTACCAAGCCCTGGTTAGAGGTTTATAAAAAACCCCTTATCTGACGAAAATAAAAAATGGGATAAAAAAGGCATAAAATAGTAAACGAAAGGAGCAAATATGCCTCTTCAAGGAAACCTAAAAGAGTTTAATCTTCTTGAGATATTTCAGCTTTTAAGTTTAGGCACAAAATCTGGGACGCTAGCAATTGAAAGAGACTCACAGCAATTAAAGTTTACTTTCCAGAGAGGAGAAATTGCTTTCCACTCAAATTCAAAAAGACCTATTCCTTATCAAACACTAGTAAATATGGGAGTACTCACCGAAGAAGAGTACCAAAGGATTAAACCCCTGGGAGATAACGATTTAGTTTCATTAGGAAAATTAATATCGGGGAAAGAAGGGCCCGAGCTAAAAAAGATAGAGCAATTCTATCACAAGGAGCTTTTAGACAACCTTTTGGAAATCTCCCCTTGGGATGAGGGCACCTTTTCATTTGAAGCGAAGCAAATCCCGGATGAAAATATAGAAATGTCATTTTCAGTATCCGCAATTGAAAACGAAGTCAAGAAGTGCTTGAAAGAGTGGGCGGAAATAAGGCAGCAACTCCCCCCTGAAGACGAACCAATTGGTCTTTCCTCAGCTGAAACTGAGGTTAGTGAAATTATTATTACTCCCGAGGAATGGCGGATTATTTGCGCTCTCGGTAACAGTAAAACTTTTGGTGAGCTTCGGGAAGCGGTGCCATTAAGCATCTTCTCTCTAGGCAAAACGCTCGTTTCGCTCGGGAAAAAAAAGCTCATTAAAAAGGATTTATCCACTAAAGCTCAAAACAGAAAAAGTTTAAGCATGGAAATTTCTCGACACTTTGGCGGGAGAAAGATTAAGAAACAACGGATTGATATAAAAGAAATTTCTGGTAAATACGTCGTGTGTGATGATTAATACGTAAAAAAATCTGCTTTATGCTTGTTACCACATAGGACTATTTTTGAGTCCTAATTCATTTAACCGATGGACCATCGCCTCTTCAGCAACCTTAAAAATTCGCGCTAAAAATTTATGATCACCGAACCACTTGCGAGCTTCTTCCTTAACCATAGTAGAAGGCATACATAATTCAGCCGCAAAAACATCAGCTTCATCATGATTCCAGGGTCTTTTAGAGTTCTTTAAATAGCATAACTGCTCAGGATGGATTTTAAAGTGCGCAATCTCGTGCGCAATCGTAAAATTTTTCTTCTCGGGGGTCATTATGCTGTTAAGTACAATGTAGTACTGATCTTCATCCTTGATCAAAGAACCACAAAACCATAGAGGAAGACTTAGTTCTACAGTTTCTAGCCCTAATTTTTTGGCAACGGCCCGGAGATTTATCGGAGGGCAGTCAAAGCCTAATGCTTTGAGAATTTCCTGGGCTTGAGCCCTAATATAAGCATGTGAATAAAGCATTTATTTCGTTCCTTTAAAAGCTTTTTTTGGCTTTAAGAAGACCAAGAATATACACCAAAATTCTTTTTTCCTCGTCGGAAAAGTCCGGGTCAGACATTAAAATAGCATTAATGTTCGCTGCTTCGTCCCCTTGTGCCGGTGTCGGGGCCTCGCCCAGCAGGAACGCAATGGAAACTTCATAGAATTCAGATAGCCTTTTTAAACGGGGTAGCGAAACATTCCTTCGTCCGCTCTCGTACATGGCTAAGATCGATTCTTTAAATTCTCCGTCTGTCTGGATTTCTACGTCTTTGCGCGTTAGACCCTTGATTTCTCGAATGTTTCTGAGGCGATGCCCAACATCCATTTCCAAAAACATGATGCACCTCTCTATTTGACTAATGGTAAAGATAGCTTCACTATCTGTACATTTTATCGGCACATTTTAGAAAAAACTTTAGACTATTTTTCATTTTAGAAATTGCTGGGTCAGCGCGTCAGCAAACACGAACACACTTTTCGCCAAAGCACCATAGCGAGCCGCGCTTGGATAAAGGGTGACATTTACAACTGTTGTTTTAGAGGGGCCCCCACATTTTTGTGAGAAAAGCAGATTTTAGAAGGATTTAAGGATTCGCGTGAACAATAGAGTTACTACTTGTTTACTTCTTCGTTTATCTCCTCGGCACGCACGTGATCCTTCAAATTGACCTTGACTTTTTCCACTCCTTCCAGCCGAGAAACAACTTTTCTAATCTCTTGGGCAATTTGAAGAGCAAACGCGTTCGGACAAAACGGCATAGTTAGATGAAAATCTACGTTTACATTCTTATCCTTGATCTCAATTTTATCTATTAATCCCATCGTCGTAATGGGAACTCCTATTTCTGGATCAATCACTTTCTCGAGTTCCTCCATCACTTTTTTCTTTTCCATTATCACCTTCCCTTGGCCAATAATTGTCTTTGATGCCTTTGACAATTATACACGAAACCGCCGATTAGTACAGATTTGCTGCCACTGGAAATTCAAAGGGCCTCTCAAAAAACCAATTTTTTTCGCACGAAAAGTTGACGACTCCATCTTTTATAGTCCGCTAATTTCCAATCTTTTTTGGTATCTGGGCCTATCATAGCTAAATCCTCAATGCCGCAGTGCGGCTCAAAACAGTTTAGACAAGCACCAGTACAATTTGCAATGGGCTCAAATTTTTCTCCCGTCCGGACATAAACGGGAACATCAATTCCTTCGCAGTTTGTAACATTAGAAAACTCCCGGTTTAATCCTTTGAGCTCCCCTTGGCTAACTTCATATTCCATGCACAAAGCAAACGTAATCCCCTCGTTATCACACGTCTCTCTGACCATCGAAAATAATCTTTTTCGATAATCAATGTTTGCATGATAATAACCGTTGATTTTGTCAGCATAAAGACCAAAATAACTACTTTCGACTTCAGGATTTATTTCCGATAAAGCCTTGATTACCGCCTGCTGTGTTCTCCAGGGTAAATCCAAACAGCTCGCAACTACGTGGTTAACTCCAGAAACGGCGAGCTTCTTTACCAGTTTTTTGAGCTCTTGTACGTCGTCCGTAACCAGGGGAATAATAGGGTCAATCCGCGCAACCGTAAAAATTCCCTGCTCCTTGAGTCTCAGAAAATTATTAAGCAGTTCCTTTGTTGTAGCTCCCCCGGGAACAAGTTTTTGCCTTAAATTTTCATCCAGAGACAAAATACTTATTTGGCCAAAGGAATGTTTCTGTTTCTTAAGTAAACTTATGGCCTCCGAACTTACGTTACCTTTCGTTACAAGCTCGATGGGAATATTCTGATCAACAAACTCCTTTATAATCTTTTCAGAGAGACGATATCTTGAGTTCAAAGGCTGGAAAGGATCGGTCACTGGAGAGAGGTAGCCACAGCTTATCACATCTACGGTATCTAACTGACGGGAGATAGATCGATGAAAATCTTCAAAAACGGCAATAAGACCGTGGTTAAGAAACAGTTCAAAGTACCCTCTAAAATTACAGGTGTAACAAAAAGAGCAACGGTGTGAACAACCATTATACGGATTAATTAATACTCGTTCAGCTGTGCACTCTCTTTTGCCTGAGTCACAATAACCTTCATTTGAGTTTTTTCTTTTTTGCTGCGAAACGTGCCAGCCGTGAAGCTCTTTTTGGGAATCCTTAACTAAAATATGAGGCAGCGGTTCCCAAATAACCTTGAAAGTCTTAGTGGTTTTGCCAAACTTCACGGAAACTTCGGACGGTATACTTTTCATATAAAATGAGATTTTTTTAATTAGTTTGTCGTAACTACAATATAAATCTAAACGTTATTGACCGCAATTGAAAGGGGCGCTTACAATAGAATTGAAACAGATGGGGTGAAAAACTAATGAGAACAATTCTTTTTACGGGCAAAGGTGGAGTCGGAAAAACTAGTATTGCCGCCGCTACGGGAGTAAAGGCTTCAAAATTTGGCCATAAAACTCTGGTGGTCTCGACAGACCCAGCTCATAGTTTGGCAGACTCTTTCAATATTCCCCTCGGCAAAAACCCCGTTAAAATTAGCAAGAACCTTTACGGGGAAGAGTTAGATCCCCAGCAAAAAATGGAAGAAAATTGGGGCGTGATTAAGGACTACATGACCCGACTCTTTAATTGGAGGGGCATCGAAGCAGTGGAGGCGGAGGAACTTGCGATTTTTCCAGGGATGGAAGAGCTCTTTAGTCTCTTGGAAGTCAAAAAATGGGATGATGACGGAACTTTTGATGTGGTGATTCTTGATTGCGCTCCCACCGGTTCTACTTTGCGGCTTCTAAGTTTTCCGGAAATAATGGATTGGTACATGCAACGGGTATTTCATATTGAGCGAAAAGCGGCTAAACTTATCCGACCAGTTGCCAGCCGCCTGACTACTCTCCCTCTTCCGGGAGACAATATATTTGACGCTGTCGAGATGCTCTATGAAAATCTGGCTAAGATGAAGGAAATCCTGGCAGACGTAGAGCGCTCATCGGTCCGGCTGGTGCTCAATCCAGAAAAAATGGTTATCGCGGAATCACGGCGTGCCTTTACCTATCTTTCCCTGTTTGGATACCCTATTGACGCTGTAATTGTTAATCGACTTATGAGTAAAGAAATAACTGACCCGTTCTTCGACCGTTGGAAAAAAGCTCAGCAAGAGCATCTGGAGGAGATAGAGACATCCTTTGTTTCTTTGCCCATTTTTACTTCTCACCTATTTGATCAGGAAATTTATGGTTTGGAACTTCTGGGACGATTGGGCGAGGATATTTATGGCGACAAAGATCCGGCGGATCTTTTTTATCAGGGAATTCCGGTCGAAATCGGAAAGGATAATAAGACATACTATCTACTTATCAATCTCCCCTTCTCCTCCAAGAGTGATGTTGAGGTTTTGAAAAAACAAAACGAGCTGATCGTCAAGGTAGGAAACTATAAACGAAACATTCTGTTACCTTTAAGTCTGGCCAATAAGGAGCCAAAAAGAGCCAAGTTAGAAAAGGAAAAACTAAAGATAGAATTTGAGGCGGCAAGCTAAAACAATAAGTATATAAATCTTAGCGTTTAGCAAGTCTTTTGAAAGGAGGTTAAAAAGGGATGCTAGAAATTAAGGATTTGAAGAAAATTTGCCTTTTTTGCCCGGTCGCTATTATCAGTGAACACACGCCATCAGAATCAGAGGTATTTAAGCATCTCAAGAACTCTAAAAAGGAGATACTTCTGGCAGTTCGCTCTTTAATCGATGAAACTATCGCCCTTTTAGAGAAAGAAAAAAAGGAAAGCAAACCAAAAAAGGTTAAGATCGATTAATACTTTATTTAACTGCTTTTAGACACTGTGCCATTCAGCAGTGGGTGTCGCCCTTCTGTTTTCGAAAAGACTGGGTGCAAACATGGCTCTTTTTCGAATCGCTTCTCTTAGTACTCAATCCCTTCTCTTCCTGGGATTCCTTGGTCAAACGGATGCTTTACTTTAACCATTTCCGTTACCAAATCAGCGACTTCTATAATTTCTTTTGGTGCTTTCTGCCCTGTCAAAACAAGCTCTACTTCCGGGGGCTTCATTTCAATTAACCCAAGAACTTTGTCCAGTTGGATAAGACCAAAGTACAAAGCGACATTGATCTCATCCAAAATGACAACATCAAATTCGCCACCCGTTAAAATCTTGTGGGCTCTTTCGAGGGCGTTTTGAGCCATATCTTTATCCTCTTTGGCGACTTTTCCCTTTCGAACCCAGACTCTGCCATGTTCGGGTAAAGGCTTTCTCCCCCACTGCTCGATCTTCAAATATGGCTCGAGCTTTTCCGCGGATCTCAACTCGCCTGTTGGGCTGCCTTTTAAAAATTGAATAACACATACCTTTAGGCTGTAGCCGACGGCTCGTAAAGCAAGTCCGAGGGCTGCAGATGTTTTACCCTTCCCGCCCCCAGTATACACTTGAATTAAACCTTTTTTGAGCTCAAATTTTTGCATAATTTTCTCCAGAAATTAAGATTTAAAAAAATTTGTTTTACTAAAGTAATATTAAATTTATCAAAAAAATTTGTAAAACTTTAAAAAAATACTTGACAACCTGTCCGAATAGATTTATATTGATGTTAGAGTCCCGAGGAATCGGCTAAGGTAGTCTGAGAAACCTTAAACGACCAGTAGCGGCTCTGTAGGTAGAAACTAAAATGGTTGAGTGTCTGCTTGACTGTAGGGGATCTACTAAGAGAGCACGAAAGGGAAGTTTAAGGGAGTACAAGGAAGCCTAAGAAGGTTACTTGGGGCTCTACTTTTTGCGTAACCTCTTATCCACTTTATTATCCACTTTTAATGTCATTTCACTGATTAACTCGCAAGTGAATTTAGGAATCGCTTCGCTAATTTATCTGCAGGACTTGCAAGTTCTTTGTTTTATCGAATAATGATTCTCGTACAATATGGACACTGCCGAAGTTCTTTGGTGTTTATAATGTTGTCTATATCTTCCGCCGGTAGCTCAAGGTGACAACCTTGGCAGATCCCATTTTTCAACTCAACCGCGCCTAAACCGCTTCTTTCCACTCTCACCTTCTCATAAAGTGTGATAGTTTCTAGTCGAATATCCTCGACGAGTTGATGTCTTCTTTCTTTAATCTGGTTAAGTTCGTTGTATAGTTTGATTAGTAAACTTTCGTACTTTTTCTCGCTTTCCTTTTCATCTTCAAAAAGTTTTTTAAGCTCATTTTGTAGATTCTCGATCTCTTCCTGGATAGATTCGATTATCTCCAGCTTTTTTAGAAGTTGTGTTTCCATTTCATCGCGCTTTTCTTTAAGATGAGTTGTCTCTCGTTCAATACCCCTTAATTCTTTGGGATCGGTTATTGTGCCATCATAAAGCCTTTTTTCCTCTTTTTCTACCTTTGATGATATTGCTTCCAGCTCCCCTTCCTCTCTTCTTAACACTTTTTCCTCTTTTTTTAGGATTTCTTTCATTGTGTCAACCGCAGTTCGCGCACCTGCAAGCTTTTTTCTTAAAAAATCCAAGTTCTCTTTCTCGGATGACTGTTTTTGCTCGCGTTTTATCTCGTCAATTTTTAGATCTATCTTCTGAACCTCACCCAATATCTCAAACTCTTTAATCACACGCACTCCCTCAGGGCGACTTTTAACCTTTATGCCCAAATATATTATTTTCGGCTAAAAAAAGAGTGTCAAGTGTTCTAAGCAAAGTATTCTGAAGCTACGCTTGTCGGTAGATGTTAGTCCGCTTTTTTTCACAATCGCGCTTTTCAATAATTAACAGTCTTTTAGGGGGATAAAACGGTAAAATAATGAATTTTGTCTGAATTTCCTGAGATGAAACCTACAAAAACATTTTATGGTTCGAGTTTTATCGTTTCTCAAAACAAAATGGTGGGTGATGTAGGATTTGAACCTACGACCTCTACCGTGTGAAGGTAGCGCTCTCCCCCTGAGCTAATCACCCCAAAATTGCTGCGCAATTTTAGTTTATAGCTCCTAGTTAATAGTTCATAGTTTTATTTCATTTATGAAAGAATTATAAGACTTTTGAAGACTTCTCATAAATTTCTCCGTGAACTTTAAACCAATTTAATGATACGTGAAGCCCTGAATGTATGCAATTTCGAAGAGACGATTCGGCTATTTCAAAGATAAATGCGCTCCCTTTTGGCTATAATGAGTCTGGAATGAAGCTTTAAACTATTTTGAATTTTTGAAAGAGCCAAAATGTTACAAGCAATTTTAGCGAGCCTCTTAGCGGGATTAGCCACAGGCGTCGGAGGCCTTCCAGTCATTTTTTTTAAAAAAATACCGGAACGAATCTATGACGCTCTTTTGGGGTTTGCTGCAGGTGTTATGCTTTCGGCCGCCAGTTTCACTCTAATCGTTCCCGCCATAGATGAAGGAGGCCTATACCTCGCGCTATTCGGAATTGCGGTTGGTGCGGCCTTTGTTTATTTCTTGGAGACTCTTATTCCCCATCTTGAGCCGCACTTTAGTCAAAAACCGCTCACCTTAACTTTCAAGCGGGCAATCCTTCTAGCACTGGCCATAACTATCCATAACTTGCCTGAGGGATTAGCCGTAGGTGTGGGATACGCTTCCAACCTTCCAAATCTTGGTTTGGTCATCGCTTTAGCCATTGCAGCTCAAAACATGCCTGAGGGTCTGGCGGTAGCTGCGCCTTTGCGCCAAGCGGGTGTCTCACGCTTCAAAAGTCTCTTTTGGGCTACTGCTTCGGGACTAGCCGAACCCTTAGCGGCCTTCATAGGGCTTATTTCCTTTGGATTTATTAAATCAGTGGTTCCATTCGGCCTCGCTTTTGCTGGAGGAGCCATGATCTATGTAGTTTCACATGAACTTATTCCAGAGTCCCATAGTCATGGCTTTGAAAAAGAGGCTACCGGCGGAGTAGTTGTTGGCTTCTTAACGATGATCTTTTTACAATACATACTCACCTAAACATACTTTTTCGCGACGAACTGCGCTTTTACCAGTTTTCTTGGTCACGCCTCCTCCACGCTAACAAACACTTCAAGAATCCAGACCCTTTATTATAACCTCTAACCACAAATAGTGAAGCGAGAATAGTCTTGTAAAATGAATTAAATTTTTCGCGCCTTTGCCGATACATAAAGTAATCCCTAAAAATAAGTAGGTGCGATGGACAAGTTTAAGGCCTTTATAAATTCTCACTTTGAAGCACTTCTTGTCGTAGTTCTATTTCTTGGGATAGAGCTTATATTCCTTTTTGCTTTTTCCAAAACAGCATTTTTAGACTTTTATTACCTCCCGGTTCTTCTCGCAGGTTATTTTCTCGGTAAAAAAAGTGCGATATTGACAAGCGTAGCTAGTGTGCTTCTTGTGGCCTTCTTTTTTATCGTTGGACCCTTCCTACTAGCAAGCGAAAGTGGGCTTCAGAAAATCGTTTTGGACGTTTTAGTTTGGGCATTTTTCCTTCTTCTTACGGGACTTCTCGTCGGTAACCTGTACGAACAAAAACAGTCCAAAGTCGAACAGCTAAAAGTAGCTTACATCGGAGTTTTAGAAATCCTCTCTAAGTACCTCGAGTCTCATGACCGTTATACCAAAGGCCACTCGGTGAGAGTAGCGGACTATGCCATGGAAACAGCGATCGCCATGCATCTAACACGGGATGAGGTAGAAAATGTGCGAATAGCGGGCCTTCTGCATGACATCGGAAAAGTTGAGGTAAGTCTCGATCTCTTACAAAAATCAGCTCATCTAACTAAAGAAGAAAAGCAACTTATCGATAAACACAGTGAAAAAGGGGCGAAGCTTTTAGGCTTAGTCGGATCTGTCCTTGAGAACGCGATACCCATTGTCCAAGCACACCACCGTTACTTCTTTGAAGAAGAAAAGAAGAAAGGAACGGTTCCCTTGGGGGCCCGGATTATTGCCGTCGCTGATGCCTATGATGCGATGACAACCGACCGACCATATCAGGCCGCTAAACCACTGTGGCAAGCGTTAGCCGAAATTGAGAAAGAAGTAGGCCATAAATTTGATCCTGCAGTCGTCGAGGCCTTTAAACGTGTACTACTCACAACCCTTGAGAAAAAAGAAGTTGGCCCCTCTGTCTCCCCGAAAATTTAGTGACCGCTCCGGTCCAATATCATCAAACCCATGCCTCAAGTACCCGGATAAGGTTATCCGAAATTGGGAAAAAAGCAGGCCATAAATTTGATCCGTCTTGTAATAGGTTCCGAACAGGTTTGGGAGAAAACCTAAGAAGAAAAGAGCTAAGATAATGGCAAAAAAACACCCCAGAAGGTTCTCTGGAAACTTCCCCCTCCCTCTTCGTTTGCCAAAATCTTTACCGGAGCACCTTCTAGGGTAAAACTTTTTTTGATCTCACGTGTTGAGTTATTCGACCCCATTTCCAATTTCCCTTTTTTTTATTTTTAATTAATTTATTTTTTCTAAGGCGTGAGCGTTTTATCTTTAATACCTAAATTGTGGAGTTCCGCGGGTACGGAAACTACACTGGGTGTCGCACCCTTTCTGCACAATCATCTTTGACCTTAGAGCATCACTTAGACGTCTGGAAAAAGCTAAGAAGCTAGCTTTAGGCCAGTCATAACCTTAAAATAAAAAGAAAAATTTGAAAATCTCCGGCGAGTTAATTCCGGATATCCCACACGATAATTTTTTGGCCAAGGAGGAAATATGGCCCTAACTAAGGAAAAACTCTCGACAATAGGCGTAGACTTGGGTGGAACCGAAATAAAAATAGGCCTCGTAGATGAAGACGGTGCTGTACTTTTCATCAATCGCTATCCCACCGACTCCTACAAAGGTCCTGAAGAAATCATTAACGGTATTGTTGAAAACGTGCGGGCTTTACAAAACGAGGGGCGCCGGGCTCAAGCTCTTGGAATTGGTGTTGCAGGCCAAGTTGATCCTTCTGGTATTGTTATCGAAGCACCCAACTTACCTCTCACAAACGAACCCTTGAAGTCAAAACTGGAACGCCATATAGATCTTCCAGTAATGGTTACCAATGATGTTCGAGCGGCAACCTTTGGGGAGTGGCTTTACGGAGCCGGAAAAAGCGCAAAGGAACTTGTTGTTATTTTCGTTGGAACTGGGATAGGTGGTGGAGTAGTAAGCGGCGGAGAGCTCCTTAAAGGGTGTACCAATAGTTTCGGAGAACTAGGGCACCTGACTCTAGTGGCCAAAGGTCGGAAGTGTCGCTGCCCCAACTGGGGATGCTTAGAAGCTTACGCCGGAGGCTGGGCCATTGCAAAAAGAGCTCAAGAGATAGTCTCAGCTAATCCAAGTGAAGGCAAGACGCTGAAATCACTCGCGGTTGGCCTGGAGAATATAACGGCAAAAACGGTTAGCCAAGCCTACCACCAGGGTGACCCCTTAGCTAGAAAATTAGTCGAAAGAACGGGCCATTATCTTGGGGCAGGAATCGTTGGCATTGTAAACGCCTTCAATCCGTGCCTCTTGGTGTTAGGTGGAGGTGTTATTGAAGGATTGCCTCCACTAGTCCAAATTGTTGAAGATTTGTTAAGAAAACAAGCCCTGAAATCAAATGCAAAAAACTTGAAGATTGCGAGGGCAAGTCTTCAAGCGAAAGCCGGTGTCATTGGCGCAGCCGCTCTTGCTCGAAATAAGATTACCGGCAGGTAATTTTTTGAGGCGCCGTAAAACTAAAGAGGCAAAATGAATCCAGTTAAAGAACTTCAGAAACACGGACAGGCGGTTTGGCTAGATTATTTCAGGCGAAGCGTCATAACAAGCAGCGAGTTAAAAGAATTAGTCGCCGAGGATGGTCTAAGCGGCGTTATCATCAGTCCGGCAACTTTCGAAAAAGTCATAACTGGAGCTATAGACTACGATCAAGCCCTCGCTGATCTCCTCAAAAGTGATCCTAAGCTTAATTCACGAACTTTGTACGAGAAACTCACTATCGAAGACGTTCAAATGGCGGCCGATTTCTTAAGACCGCTTTACGATCAAACCGGGGGAATTGATGGTTTCGTGAGTCTCGACCTTCCCTCCGCGTTCGCCTATAGCGCCGCTCACGTCATTCAAGAAGGCCGGCATTTCTGGAAACAAGCGAACCGACCTAACATTATGATCAAAGTGCCAGCCACACCGGAAGGAATTATCGCGGTTGAAGTTCTAACTGCTCAAGGTATAAACGTAAATATCACCGCTGTGTTTTCGCTCTCACACTATCAAAGAGCGTCAGATGCTTACCTCAAAGGGCTAGAAAAGTGCATTGATCCTTCACAAGTTTCCTCGGTCGCTTCTTTTCTGGTGAGTCCGGTTGACACTATAGTTGATCACTTGATTACTGAAAGTGATTCACCTGAAGTTTTAAATTTACAAGGGAAAATTGCCATCGCCAACTGTAAGCTGGCTTATAAAGCTTTTAAGAACACTTTTTCCGGTGAATGCTGGAATAGATTGAAGAATAAAGGAGCCAGAGTGCAGCGGTTGCTTTGGTCGAGCACTAGCACTAAAAATCCGGAATACTCCGACGTGTTTTATGTAAAAGAACTGATCGGTGAAAATACGATAATGGCCATGACCCCGCATACACTTAATAACTTTCGAGGGCACGGCAGGGTTCGATCTGCCCTGGAAGAAGAAATTAGCGAAAGTCGCGCTGAAGTCGAAAAACTCGAAAGACTGGGTATTATTCTCGGGGCAGTGGCGGAAAAACTTCAAGGAAACTACGTCAGTTCATTCTCTGCTACTTATGAAAGTCTTTTGTCTTCACTGGAAAGAAAGCGAAATACCATAATCCATGGGAACCCGGAAAAACAAGTTCTAAGCATCGGAAAATACCAGAATGCTTTGGAGACCCGGTTAAAATATTGGAAAAAGAGTGGTTTTAATCGCCGGCTATGGAGAAAAGATCCCACCATCTGGTTCCCGAAGGAAGTTCCGGAGATTACGGACCGGTTGGGCTGGCTTTATTTGCCCGAAATCGTTCATGAGCAACTTGGGAACCTCGTTTCTTTCGCGGAAGAAATTAGGAGCGAAAAAATAGCTCATGTGGTTTTACTTGGAATGGGAGGATCCAGTTTAGCGCCGCAAGTTTACCGGCAAATATTTGGTAACGCTCCTGGCTTTCCGGAACTTGTGGTTCTTGATAGCACCCATCCTGATACGATTAACGCCATTGAGCAAAATATTGACCTCAGTCGGACTTTGTTTATACTCGCCAGCAAATCCGGAACAACACTGGAACCTAACGCGCTTTTTGAGTATTTTTGGTCTAAGGTCGCCCAAATTACCGCTGACCCTGGCAGGCATTTTGTTGCAATTAGTGATCCAGGCACCACCCTGGTCCAACTGGCTAAAGAACAAGGTTTCCGACAAACATTTCTCGCTAATCCTGATCTTGGCGGAAGGTATTCGGCCATAACGGTATTTGGCCTTGTGCCCGCGGCCCTAATTGGAGTTGATGTCTCCAATCTTGTTGATCGCTCGGGGGTAGCCATGGAAACTTCGGCTTTTTGTGTTTCTGAACCAAAAATCCCTGCTTTAAATTTAGGGGCGGCTCTCGGAGAAATGGCATTAAGGGGTCGAGACAAGGTAACTTTTTTCACCACCTCTTCGCTCAAAAGCTTTCCCATTTGGCTAGAGCAACTTATCGCAGAGAGTACCGGAAAAGACGGCAAAGGAATTCTTCCGGTTGTTGACGAACCAATCAGCGACTCATACGCAAGCGACCGGGTATTTGTTCATTTTTCCCTCGCCGGCGAAGAAGGTCAAGATTTAAGGAACAAACTGGAATCCTTTCAGGCATTGGGACACCCAGTCATCTATATAGACCTTTCAGACAAGTACGATATCGGCCAGGAAATCTTTCACTGGGAAGTCGCGGTGGCATCGGCCAGCGCCGTTTTAGGGGTCCATCCCTTCAATCAACCTGACGTCGAATCAGCAAAAGAACTGGCTAGAGCTGCAATGACCGAAACTGTAAAATTTGCGGTCAGGGATGTGGAGGCTGTACCAGCGGACGACGCGAAACAACTGTTTGAGAGTTTTACAAATTGGCTTGGCGAAGCCCAAGAAAGAGGCTACATAGCTATTCAATCTTACCTTCAACCAACAGCCCAAATAGAAGAAAAGCTCACCGAAATCCGAGTTGGGCTTTTGAATCGGTTAAATTTGGCGACAACGATTGGGTACGGTCCCCGATTTTTACATTCAACCGGCCAATTCCACAAAGGGGGCCCCGATTGCGGTCTTTTTCTTCAATTAATCGACGAGCCCCGAGAAGACATACCGGTCCCTGGTACTAATTATACCTTTGGCGACATTATCCAGGCTCAGGCCCTTGGAGATTACCAGGTCCTAAGTAGACATGGCCGACGAGTACTTCGGGTTAATCTTAAAAAAATGGCGACGCAAGGACTTTCTTACATAACAGAGATACTAGGAAGGGAGGATTAAATGGATGTGGGTCTGATTGGGCTGGGGCGCATGGGCGGTAATATGGCTGAGCGCCTTATAAAAGCAGGTCACAAGATTATAGGCTACGCACGAACTAAAAAAACGGTAGATCGCTTTCGGGAAAAAGGGTTGATTGGAGCCTATTCCTTGGAGGACTTGGTTAAGAAGGTTAGCTTGCCTCGTCCTATTTTGATGATGATTCCCGCCGGTGAGTCCGTGGATAGAACCATTAATGCACTCATGCCCTATCTGAACGAAGGTGATGTTATGATTGATGGAGGAAATTCATATTATAAAGATACTTTACGCCGGGCTAAGGTGCTCAAGAACGAAGGAATCTCCTATGTCGATGTGGGAACTAGCGGCGGGGTATGGGGATTAAAGGAAGGATATAGCCTGATGGTTGGAGGCGAAGAAAAGGTGGTTGAGTCACTTCGGCCGATCTTTGAGTCGCTGGCGCCGGCCCCGGACAAGGGATGGGGACGAGTTGGACCCATTGGAGCCGGCCATTTTGTGAAAATGGTTCATAATGGGGTTGAGTATGGCCTGATGCAGGCTTATGCGGAAGGTTTTGCGATGATTAAAAAGAAAAAAGATTTTAACCTGGATCTTCATCAAATAGCCGAGATTTGGAGACACGGAAGCATAATTCGTTCTTGGCTTTTAGACCAAACCTCTGATCTCTTAGCGGAGAATTCCAGCATGAAAGGAATCCCCCCTTTTGTTGAGGACTCCGGAGAAGGCCGGTGGGCCGTGTTCGAGGCGATTGATTTGGATATAGCCGCTCCCGTAATAACTCTTTCGCTGATTAAACGGCTGCTTTCCCGAGATAAAACGGGTTATTCGGATCAGCTTCTAGCGGCGTTGAGGAATAAATTTGGCGGCCACCCCATAAAACCCCAAAAGTGACTGGAAGTGAATGATGAAAATAAGTCATGGTTAAGCGGATTAAGCCTAGGGTTAAAGTCTATCCTAATTTAGCTGATTTGAGTCGCGCCGCTGCGGAAAGCATTATTGATTTAGCAAACGACCGCGTTTCGCGTAGCGGACGTTTTACGCTTGTTTTATCAGGAGGAAGTACACCACGCGAGCTTTACCATTTGTTGGCACGTGAATACCGAGAGGAGATGCCCTGGTCCCAGACTCACCTTTTCTGGGGAGACGAGCGCTTTGTACCCCAAGATCATCTGGAAAATAACTTTGGAATGGCTTATCAAATACTGATATCTAGGATTCCCGTGCCTCCGGAAAACATTCACCCAATGCTCACCACTCTTAATAGCCCCGCACAAGCAGCGCTTCAATACGAAAAAATTCTAAAAGATTTTTTTGGCTGGGAACATAGAACGGAGAACTTTTCCACCTTTGATCTGGTAATTCTGGGAGTTGGTGAGGACGGCCATACCGCCTCTCTCTTTCCTCTAGACTTGGTTTTGAAAGAAAATGAGCGGTGGGTCGCGGCCGTTCAAGCTCCTTTCGACTACAGGATAGGGAATAGGATTACCCTGACTCTTCCGGTGCTTAATAGCGCAAAAAGGGTTTTTTTCTTAGCATCCGGAGAAAAAAAGCGAGAAATTATAAAAGCAGTTCTTCAAGAAGAGCCGGCACCCTCCAAATATCCGGCCGGGCTCGTGAATCCGTTAGAAGAAGTCATTTGGTTCGTGGACCGGAAAACCTTTGGTGAAGTTAATTAATAATAATATCCCAGATTTTAATTTTCTTCGATTGTTACTTTCTTAAGGGCTATCTCTTCAGTTGGCCTGTCGTTTTGATCTTTTTCCGCTTTCTCTATTTCTAGGACAACTTCAAGCCCTTTTGTTACTTCGCCAAAAACGGTGTGTTTTCCATCAAGCCAGGGAGTCTCTTGAGCCGTCACTATAAAAAACTGGCTTCCGTTTGTATTTGGGCCAGCGTTCGCCATCGCGAGCTTGCCTCGAACAAGTTTGATCGAATTGATTTCATCTTCAAACTTATAACCGGGGCCACCCATTCCGGTTCCTTGTGGGTCTCCGCCTTGAATCATAAAATCTTTAATAACGCGGTGAAAAATTGTTCCGTCATAGAAGCCTTTTTTAGCCAAATACACAAAGTTGTTAACGGTTTTTGGCGCCTCTTTGGGGAAAAGTTTAAGCTCAAAATCGCCTTTTGGGGTTTGGATTTTTGCGGTGTAGCTTTTATTTTTGTCAATTTGCATCTCAGGCGCTTTCGTCATAGGTTGCTCCTTTCCAGTCGTAGTTTGCTCCTCATTTTTAGTAGGTGCCTTGTCGCTGCCCACTTCGGCAGACTGTTGACACCCTAAAATTAGAATTGCAACTAATAATAAAATTCCAAAGCTAGCACTTTTTTTCATGAATGAAATTATAACAAAAAGTTTCGCAAGAAACGACCTCTATTCCAGCGATCGAAGGGAACGACACGCGATAGATTAATCCGAAGGTCGAAGATGCTGGGCCCAGAGGGTCTCGAACCTCACTCGCAAGCTCGCTCTTTCGAGAGGAAACCCAGGGTTTCCCCTCGAATAACTCCCCTTCCTTACGAATGATTAAGGGGGACGCTTCCCCCTTAAAGAACCCCTGGGTTCGAACCCCACTTCTTAAAAGCAAACAATCTCGACAAATCCCTGAGAAGGATTTCTCAGGATTGGTGGGCCCAGAGGGTCTCGAACCCCGACAAACGGATTATGAGTTCTAATGGGGATTTTCCTCTCCCCTTTTCTTTACAAGGGGCCCCTCCCAATTTGGCCATTTTCGAGTAAAAATAAGGTAAAAATCTTTAGCAACTCGGATTCTCAATTTTCCGAATTTTACATATCCTTTGGTAGCATTTTGGTCGCGGTTGTTCACAAGGCAAGGGGTAAATAATTGAATTTTCAAAATTTTTCGTTTTTTCAAAAAATTGACATCTAAACCGCGGTAAGTTAGTATATAGAAGCCCGAGCACTAGTAATCGTAACAGTAGAAATACCTTAAAACTTAAACTAACGAGAGTAATGATGGAAGCCAGTCCTTACGCAGGGTTGGTTTTTTTGTTTTGAAAAACGTTCCAGATAAGAAAGGAGGCTACATGCGTGCACTGTTAGAGAACCTCAAAGCACAAATCATTGCGCTGGACGGATCAATTGTGGAAACAATTAAAGACTCTAGGGTCATTTACAGGATAGATGGCCTAACTTTCGCCCGCGCACTCCTCCCGATTTGGCCAAAACCGCATGTAAAAAGCGAGATTCGACTAAATCATGCTCCTAAGGATTCTGCTATTGCAGAGCAGAGAAAAACAATGAAAGAAGACACCTTTAAGGTTGTAATCCGGCTAAGTGAAGAAAAAGACATACCAGAGGCGGTAGAGTTAATTAGGCAAGCATATAAAGCCAGTTTGTGATAATTTCCAAATATCAACCGCTGAACAATCGAACCAACTCTTAAAAGTTATCAAGGGTTGGTTTTTGTTTTTTTTGTAAGGAGGGAATATAAGCGTGTTTTGCAAGAAAAGAGTAACGATTACCTGGTGGGCCCAGAGGGTCTCGAACCCCCGACAAACGGATTATGAGTCCGCTGCTCTACCAACTGAGCTATGGGCCCAATTTAGTTCATAGTAATTGGCTCATTAATTATTAGTTCGAGAAAGTTTAATAAGATAAGGCAAGAGCTTGGACCCTGGAATGCGCCCTAAGGAACCTTTGGCGCACTCATTCTCCCTAAAAGATGAGGAGCTATCCATGGCACCATCGGCCCCAACCACTAACAGTGGAACGGGATCTTCAGAGTGGGCCTTCAGGACGCATGGGGTCGAATGATCGGCGGTAACAGCAATGAGAACATCTTTTGATTTAACTTGAGGAATAAGAGTGCCAAAAAAGTATTCGTCAATGGCCTCGATAATATCTTTCTTGGTAAAGGGGTCGCCGTCGTGGCCGGGCTCATCAGGACCCTTGAGGTGAATATAAAGACCATCAAAGTCGGGAAGGGCTTCGGTAACTTTTTTGGCCCTAATAGAGTAATCAACACTTAGGTATTGGGTCGCTTCCGGCAGCTCCAGAACCTTCATCCCAGTTAGAAGGGCAATTCCTTTTTCAACCGGCATCTCAACAAAACATCCCCATTTCATGTTCTGAGCTTTGCCGATGGGAGAAAATTTAGGAAGCTTGTTACCGGCATCGCGGGTCAAAATGATATTAGCCGGCAGTTTACCGCCTTTTTTTCTTTCTTTGTTAACCGGATCTTCCTCTAGCGCTTGATGGCTTTTCTCCACAAATTCGTTGGTGAGGTCGGCTGAAATTTGAGCCTCTTTCTTGTTTTCAAAACCCGGAATTGGTTTACAATCAAGAACGATATTGTTGAATTCGCTTAAGGCTACTCCAAAAGACCCCTCTTTCCCATAGGCGGGATCGGTGTTGGTGACGGCCGCGGAGAGTTTTATTTCAGGTGAACGAATAACAAGGACTCCCCGGTGGCCGACGGTAGATTTAAACTCAAAAGAAGCAGGATAAGAAGTGAGCCTGACCGTTTCATTAATGGTCTTAGCAAGGTTTGCGGCTTCTTCGGTTGTCAAGTTTCGCCCTACCCTCCGATCCGTTATTTTTTTTCCATCAACGGTGGCGAAGTTGACGCGATAAGCCAAATCTCCGTCATTAACGGCCAGCCCCGCCGCGTAACACTCTAATGGTCCTCGGCCGGTATAGTGTTTGCGAGCGTCGTACCCTAGAAGGCTAATCACCGCCACATCCGATTCGGGAGCAATTTCTTTCCCAACTGGATACAAAAGACCGGTTTGTCCTTTACTCGCCAACTTATCCAGATGAGGAGTGTTGGCGGCGTCAAGCGGTGTTCGATCCCTCAGTTCGGCGCAGGGCAAATCTCCCAATCCGTCCAAAACAACGTATAAAATCTTCTTCATCGCGCGTCCCCGAACTGTCGGTCGCTCAATTTAGACACCCCCGTCCTAGACAAAAAGCCCTGTTCCTAAACCAATCTCAAGAATAATTGAAAGACCTAGCCCAATGCTTGTAATCCCCGCCACGAAACTTAACGTCTTGCTAGCATGGTTAAAACGCGTAAGTATAAAGGGTAAGCCAATAAGACTGCTAAGAACAAACATGCCTAAAATGGAGCCGACACCAAAAAGTAGAATATATAAAAGACCAACCAAAACCGAATCAACCGTGGCCAAAACGAGTAGCATCAGGGCAGCGCTCCCGGCTAAACCATGAACCATCCCCACCATTAAAGATTTATGGCTGTGTTTATGACCTTCGTGATCCCGCTTGTGGCTCTCATTAGTTCCGGTTTCTTCTTCGTGAAAATGGAAATGAAAATGCTTCGTGTTATCATGGCCGTGACTGTGAAAATGGATTTTCTTCAAGAAAGGGGCCCTTATTACCGAAAATCCTAGGATGATGAGGACAACGCCGACCAAAAATTCAAGGGATAACGCTATTTTAGCAGGAATTGTAAGCCGAAAGCTAAGAACAATGAGCCCCACCAGAAGCAAAGTAAGGGTGTGTCCGAGCCCCCAAAAAATACCGAGATAAGCAGATTCCGTGAGCTTCCGGCTGCGGCTTACAATAGTAGAAACGGCCACAATATGATCAGCGTCTAGGGCGTGTTTTATCCCTAATAAAAACCCAAATGTTAAGGCGGAAATTAATCCCATCTATAATCCCATTCGTTAGTCTGCAAAGCCTTCCGGGCCTAAAAGAAATCCGGATCGATCAAAAGACATCCTGCTAGTCAATTTTATCAAATTTGTCTTTGCGAGCGCCACAAACGGGACACTCGTCAGGGGGCTCATTCTCCACCGTAAAACCGCAAACACTACAAACAAAGTAATCAACCGGCTCGTTTTGGCCTAAATTATCTAAAGCTTTTTTAAACAGAGCGTCGTGGACTTTTTCGGACTCGTTGGCGCGG
>Ga0209002_10000408_pt1 | contig 34490 bp, 28 predicted proteins | sample Rifsed16ft2_FD_184010 | JGI IMG/M metagenome (GOLD analysis project Ga0209002, IMG submission 184010) | Soil microbial communities from Rifle, Colorado, USA - sediment 16ft 2 (version 2) | ecosystem: Environmental > Terrestrial > Deep subsurface > Rock core/Sediment | place: Rifle, Colorado...
GTATAGCCCGTATCATCAAGTATTTTTGAAAATCCTATATTCGTCAAGGTTTGCAACATAAGCTGCGTATAATCCTCACGTTGTTTGAGAAGGATGTACGTTATATCCAAAAAATCAATTTCATCTTCCAGGGCCTCAGTTGAAACGGTAAATGGACTCACGTTTGGCTCCTGGGGTTGTTCTTTATATAAATGAAAGTTTCCCTTATCTATAATAGCAGCAGTATGACCAATAAAAGGCAGCCCCTTGTAGTAATCAAATATCGATGTATCAACACGGGAAAGATAACCCCCAATGATCTGTCTATTATGAATTATTGATCCTCGCATAATAGGCGTTGCATGAACGTCACCGATATACTGTAATCCGTCGCGAACTGTAAAGGGAACTTCGAGCACAGTCCCAGGTTCATCACTTTTTGCAAGATACGTGTATGCCTTAAGAGGAATTTGTTTTTCTGGTCGATTTGGAACAACATACATTTGATCGAGTAAAAAGATAAAGAAAATTATAATAAAAGTCGTTGTTACTTGAGTTTTTTTAAGTCGTTTGAAAAACCCTTGAAGAACAAATGCCGATAGTATACTTCCAAAAAATGCAAAACCCGTAATAAACCGTGCCGGGGCAGTAAGGTCTTTGAGAAAGGGTAAAAAATGAAACATCAGAAAGGGTAATGGAAAATATAGTGGGATATCTTCAGGAAGTGTGATTGACCATCGATTTACTATTTTAAAAAGGGGACCTAACGAGAGTAATGCAAAAAATAGTCCAGCGAGCACAAAAGGCATTACAGCTTTTCTCGTTTTTTTAGAAGCTTTTTTATATCGAACAAAGAACATGAAATAACCCCATAAAACAATGATTCCGGGGTATGCAAAACTTTTCCAGTTATACTCAAAGAATCGTGACAAATTATTCAGATATGGATTTATGCCGGAAAAACGATCAAAAATAGCATTATAAAGAGGATTAAATTCACTTGGCATTACAAAACTCAAAACATCAGCAGAGAGAATGAGTGATCGTATAATGCTTGGGGAGGTTTGCGGTGCTTGTATTGCTGAATAATTCTTATATGCTGCCAACCACGGTGAAAGTAGCACAAGAAACACTGCGCACGAGATCGTAAGATTCCTCATATGTGCCATAAAAAAATGAACGATACTTTTTCGTTCATGTACCAAAAAATAAAAAAAGAAAAAAAAGACTGCGATTACTGCCATGATGGTCTGGTTGATATTAACCCCCGCCACGGGTGAGGGATCCAGTCGCAAAAATTCCAGGAAGAAGCGGCCAACCGGGTAAATAACCAGGTAGGTCAGGAAAATATCACCGGTACGTAATTTGCCGGCGAATTTCTTCCCAATCCATAGTAAGAAAGCCATGTTAATCAAGTTGTAAATGGCTTCATAGGCAAATAATGGGTGGTACGTGGCTTGCTCAACATATTCCGGCAGCCTGTGCGCACGGTCAATGGTGATTGCCCAGGGCAGGTTGGTGGGTGCTCCGTACACTTCTTGATTGAGATAATTGCCAATGCGGCCGATCGCCTGAGCCAACGCCAGGCCCGGAGCAATGATATCTGTCCACATGCCAAAACTCAGCTTACGCTTGCGAGAATAAATCCACAAGGCAATCGCTCCCCCAATGACCGCACCGGGTATGCCCAGACCGCCTTTCCAGATGCTCAATGCTTCCAGCGGATGGGTGAGGTAATATCCAGTGGTGATACCCTGCTCCACCATGGAAGCTGGGGGGGTCAATACATGCCACAGGCGCGCACCAATAATGCCGCCAATGATCAGCCAGGGGAACATATCCCACACAGCGTCGGCGTCGATGCCGCGGCGCTTGGCCAGCCTGGCAGCTAAGAAGGCGGCTGCCAATGCACCAATCATGATCAGAATGCCGTATAAATGGATGGTCAATGGCCCGATATTAAAACTGCTTGGCATAATCTTGATAACCTTCCTTGGGAAAAGTTCGCCAGCACAACGGCTGGTTTACGAAATAAGATCGTTTTCAGCGGCAGCCTGACGGTGAATGAGCCAGATGCGCTGGATGGCAGTCATGTTGCCCAGAACAGCCAAAATCCACAGGGCATAAATCGGGCGGTTGAGCAACAGGCTTAGTACGATCACAATGTAACGTTCAACCCGCGTCAGCAAGCCGGCAGTGGTATTGAAGCCGGCAGTCTCGCCACGAGAGCGGGTATAAGACACCATTACCGAACCGGCTGCCGCCGCGTATACCAAAACTACTGGCAGACTGTCCGGTTGGCTCAGGTAATAAACCAGTAAACCCGCAAAAAGGACCAACTCGGCATAGCGGTCGATGACCGAGTCGAAAAAGCCGCCAAAACGTGAGACCTTCCCGCGCAGCCGAGCCATGGTGCCGTCGATGGCATCAAACGGACCCATCAACAGAACCACTACCCCGCCCCAAACCATTTCACCGCGGGCTAACAGGTACGCAGCACCTACGTGACCTGCCAGACCAAGCAGCGTCATTGTGTTCGGCGTCAAGCCGATTTTATTGAGAAAGGCGCCTATTGGATCGAGGATTCCCTTAAAGCGCACGCGCAAGAGGTCAGAAAATGTTTGGGGTGATTTTTTTTGAGCGGGTTGATCCATCCAATACCTGACCAAATAACAATATGACGTACGGATCGCGGAATGCCTGCAATCTTACCACAATCGCTCCGCTTATTCTTCGGAATATCCGTCTTCCGGGTTATCTTCTTCCGGGTCGACCAGGACTTCGCGGTCCTTGCCGCCGCCAAGGGGCGGACCGACAATGCCCATCTCCTCCAACTGGTCGAGCAGACGGGCAGCGCGCGGGAAGCCAATGCGCAGGCGGCGCTGCAGCAGGGAGGCGCTGGCGCGCTGAGCTTTCGTCACCAGCTCGACCGCTTGCTGCACCAAATCATCTCCACCCTCGCTCTCTTCTTGCACCATCCCTTCCCACGGCGGTTGTTCGCCAATAAGAGCCGGTTTTTGGTTCTTCCAGTAATCGATCACCACGTCAATTTCCTGATCCTTGAGCAGCACACCCTGTGCACGCTGCGGCGTGCCAACTTCCGGATTGAGGAAGAGCATGTCTCCGCGCCCAAGCAGTGATTCAGCCCCGTTGACGTCCAAAATGACGCGTGAGTCGATGGATGAAGCCACTGAAAATGCGATGCGGGACGGAAAATTGGCCTTGATCAGACCGGTCACCACGTCTGTGCTGGGCCGCTGGGTAGCCACCACCAGATGAATGCCAACCGCACGGGCCATTTGCGCCAGGCGAACCACCGCATGTTCCGTCTGGTCGGGGGCAGACATCATCAGGTCGGCCAGCTCATCCACCAGGACAACAATGCGCGGCAAAGTGGGTTGTCTCTTCCGTTCCTGCTTGCGGTTGAACGTATCCAGGTCGCGGGCGCGGGCGGATTCGAGCAGCCGGTAGCGCTGGTCCATCTCTGCCAGCGCCCATTTGAGCACTGCCAGCATGCGTTCCAGTTGAGTCTCCACTTTACCCATGATATGCGGTAAGCCATTGAAACGCATCAGTTCGACCATTTTCGGGTCGAGGATTGCCAACCGCAGGGTCTCCGGCGAGTTGTTCATCACCAGACAAGTAATGATAGCTGCCAGACACACCGATTTTCCGGAACCGGTCGTGCCGGCTACCAATAGATGCGGCATTCGCGTTAAATCAGCCACCACTGGCTGTCCGGAGACATCCCGACCGAGGGCTAATGCCAGCGGCGAGCGCAGGTTTTTGAATTCAGGCGCCTCAATTATGGCGCGTAAACGCACCAATGCGGTCGAGGTGTTGGGCACTTCGATGCCGACGTACGAATGACCCGGCACCGGGGCTTCGATGCGCAGCCGTTCGGCTGCCAGGGACAAAGCCAGATCTTTGGAAAGGTTGGAGATCTGGGATACGCGCACTTTTTGTTTTTGCGTTTGACCGTCTGGCCCGGCGCGATCGACAAAGCCTGGCTCCACCGCAAATTGCGTGACGGTTGGGCCAACCCGGTAGCCGATCACACGCGAGGGTACGCCAAATTCAGCCAGGGTCTTTTCGATTTTTCCCGCCACCGCCAAAATGCGTTCTTCGTCCAGGCCATTTTTCTCGTCCTGCACCAGCAGGGTGAGCGGCGGCAGCTGCTCGCTGCGCGGACCGTCCACGATGAACACCGGGGCCGCAGCAGGGGTCATAACCGCATTCCCCTCCGCGCGCAACGGATGTTCCGCTGGGAGATCCGCTTCGAATTCTTCGTCACCTTCCTGTGATAGCCAGTCTTCGATTTTTAATATCAACCAGCGCCCTAAACCGCTGCCGGCCAATACAAACCACAAAAGTAATGCCAACAGCACCAGGCTGCTCCAGGGCAGCGGCAGTAAAAAGGACACCAGCCGCGCCAAGCCCCAGCCGATCACCCCGCCGTCCTGTCCGGCCTCCGCCCGTTCGAGCGACATACCACCGAAAAGCGACAGCAAAGCCATAATGACAAATACCACACACTCCAGTGCCAACACGCGCCCGAGATCCAGGCGGCTGGCGCGTTCAGGTTGGTGGCGCAGGGCAGCGATCCCCAGATATGCCATTAAAAAGATGATGGCATAACTGCCAGCTCCGGTCCAATGCTTAAGGAATGCTCCCCAGGGCGAGATAAATGATCCCTGACTGAGATTCAACAACGCCAGAATCGTTAACGCGCTGGCAGCCAGTAAAATGACTCCCAGCACATCCCAACTATAGCGCTCCAGGCGCAGCCATCCGCGTCCTAACGCCTCCATTACCGATGGAGATGTTGGTTCCGGTTCAGGCGGCGGCGCTGACCTGCTGCGCGGTTGATTTTTGCGCGGAGATGCTCCACTCATTCGGTTTGAACTAAGCCAAGTCCCAGTCGGCGGCGTTCGGTGTCAATGTGCAGGATGCGCACGATCACCTCCTGACCGATATCCATAAAATCTGAAAGATGCCCAAAATCGGGTGGAAGTTTAATGGACGAAAGGTGGATCAAGCCTTCCACACCCTCTTCCAGGCGCACGAAAGCCCCGTAGCGGGTAGTGGAGGTGACTTTTGCTGAAACGATATCGCCGGGTTTGTAGCGGATATTTAATGATTCCCAGGGATTCGGCGTCATGCGTTTGAGGCTGAGCGCAATCCGGGCGTTTTCCTCGCAGACCTGTAAGACCATTACTTGGACCTCGTCGTCGACGGATAATACATCGCTGGGATGATGAACACGCCCCCAGGACAATTCTGAAACATGAATCAGACCCTCAACTCCGCCCAGATCGATGAAAACGCCAAAATCAGTCACGTTGGTGACTTTGCCGGTTAATATGGCATTTTCCTGCAGCGCTCCAAAGATCACGCGGCGTTTGCCCTCCCCCGCCAGCGCTGCCCGCTCAGACAGGACGATGCGCTCCTGCGCCTGTTCGCACTCGATGACTTTAAGCTCGATGTCGCGGTCAACATAGCCAGCCAGAACTCGGCGGCGTTCATCATCGGTCGCGGTATTGGGCATGTCGATCAGGTGAGATACCGGCACGAAACCCTGAACACCGCAGCCCTGCACCAGCAACCCGCCGCGGTTGAACCCGTGTACTTTTAGACTGACGATTTCATCCTGCTCGTAAAGGCGTTGAACAAAAGGCCAATCGATGGCGGTTACAGCGGACTGAGACGCCGTTCGCGCCCCCGACTCTTTACGCGGTGTAGTATATGACTCCTCGTCTGAAAGAACTGCCGCCCACCAACTTTCATCCGGCATTTCAGGGATTTCACCCTCCGGGATGGAAATCTCTTTCTTGCTTAGCATTAATTCACCTCCCCAGGTGCTTATACAGATAAATGCCTTAAAGGTATTGTATATGCAGCGTGAAAATTATTACAAGTCGATTTTGTCGCCATTTTGATTTTCCATTTCCTTGATTTCTTTAGCGACCGCTTCGATGGCAACTCGCTGCTTGCGGTATAAATCGGCTTCCGACATCGCCAGACGCAGGGCAATTTCGCGCACTTTCTTGCCTTCCAGAAACTTCATATCCAGAATATTATACAAAACCCATTCACCGGTGAAGCGCCGCTCGCCTTCCGGCCGGGTTCGCTCAATGGCCTCTCGTAAAATGGACCTGAGCGCGTTGGACGAGTTCCCTTCAGTAGTTTCGGTCTTGTCCTGCACCACTTTAAGTTTCATCAACGGGCTGTCGGTTAATTTTGGGCCGCCCCAATAATGAGTCAAAGCGTCTTTGACCCATTGAGAAAAATCGGTTTTGGGGGATGATTCATCGATGGCAAGCACCTGGCTCTGGTCAAATCGGCCGGCGGCACGCATCTGCTGAATCAACGCTGCTTGACTGGACAATTCTCCCAGGGATTGAAAAACCTGTTCCTGCAGGCGGCGGTCTTTGAGCGACAGGGCTATGCGCTCAGAGAAGCTGTTCACTTCATCCAACTGATCCTCGTCCAAGGATTCGGCCGCACCCTGAGCGATACCCAGGATACCCAGCATATCCATTTCACCGTCGTCGTTCTGGTCGTAGAGCGGAATGAGAATGTCATTGCCCCATTGGAATAATTCATAGAAATCGCCATTATCCGGGAAGAATCGGGTAAGGTCGGTGTTCTCGTTTTCATGATCGAAGAAAGTCTTGCCTACCTTGACAACCAATTTCAGCCCATCCGGGTTAAAGGCCGCCACGTACGCACCTGGCACCTGCATCCGGTCGCATAAGCCAGATAGCATCATTTCGATGAATTGACGCAGGTCATTTCGGGTAATGAGTTTGTCTTCAAAAGCTTCGAGCACAGCGATCTCGCGCTTATCGTTTCCGAAGAAGAGGAAGCGTTCAATGATCGGGAACAATAGCGTGACCAGATATTCGCCCACCAGAATAGTCGCGACCATCACAATAGGCACGAAGGTGTTATACGCCAGGCCAAGCGGTTCGCCAGCCCGGCGCACAATTGTGGCGAAGGTCAAAGTAAAACTGGCTACGACGGGTCCGCGTAAAATCCATTTGAACAGGCGGCTCTTGACGCGCCGGTCTGGCAGGGCAACGCCAAAAAAGGCTACCGAATACGCCATAACGATGACCAGGCCGCCCACAGCCAGGTTGGAAAGAACGGTCACCAGCCAAAAGATGAGTGAATGGCGCGCAGCGAAGCCGGAACTGAATAACAAAAACGGGAAAGATCCCAAGGTAGGCGCGATCGAGCCTACCAGCAAATAGCCCATGCGCCGTTGACCGGTAGCGGTGGCTGAACGCTGGTAAGCGCGGATAAAGTTGTACCAGGACATCAGCATGGCGCCAACGTAGTACAGCATGAACGCGTCGGTCAGCCAGGTGGGTTCAAGAAAAGGTGCGGTAGTATCTGGCTCGACCAATGGTCCTACCAGGACGCCGGAGAATAATGAGATCAGAAAAAATAGCGAGATGAGGTATGACAAGCGGATCGTCCAACGCCGTTTGCCTTTGCTGGGCTTGCCGGTGGTTGCTAAAACCGCGTCAGAAAAATGCAAATAAGCTGAAGGCAGAAACACAATGCCAACCCACTGAGCCTTCAGCCAAAAGTCGAGACGAGCCGGTGATTCAGCCACACTTGCCAGCGATTCAGCCACATAGACCAACACCAGACAGGCCAATATGCCGGAAAATGAACGCGCAACCCTCACCCGCAGGTTGAAGGTCAGCGAATATAACAACAGCGAGAACGCGGTGATGGCAATGCCTGCCATCAAAATTTGGTTAATCGAAACCAGCGTGTTCAATCCGTCCGGCTTTCTATCCTGAAATCAATAAACCCTAACGCATGGGACGCGAGAAAAACAAAGCAATGTCCTGATTGGCATAATACTGATCATTGTATCCGCAGAATTCAAAACCCATCTTTAGTGCCAGGTGCACAGCAGCAAAATTCTTGGAAGGCATTTCCAGCAAGATGCGTTTGAAATGACGGGGACGAGCCCAATTCTGGGTGGAAAGCAACAATGCGCTGGCAATACCTTGCCGGCGGTTGTGTTCCTCGATCGCCAGGTCGGTTACCCAGGCGGTGCGGGGGCCAGAGAACTCGGCGATGCTTACATAGCCAACCGGCTTGCCGCCCAATACAGCCATCAAAATCACCGCGGCTTTCTTCCAAGATTCAACGATCTGGTCGCGGTTATGCGGATACTCAATGCGGATCGAGCGCGGCAGGCGGATTTCACGAAAGCTGATCGCCATTTGCCCCACATCAAAGGACCGGTCCATTTGCCAGACATAATCCGTTTTACAGGAATGGTCGATTTCAGCCAGGGTGGCTAGATCGGTAGTGAGAGCGGGTCGTATTTCTATTTCTGGCATAGGTTTTCCTCAGGGGGCGATGATGCGGATGTTAAGTATGCAGGCAGGGAAGACATTATTGGCATTATCTCGCACAACCAGTCGCAGCAGGTAATCTCCGGGCATCAATAAACTGGTGTCCCATCGTCCGCTGCCCTCACCGCCCAAAGGCTGATCGATAATTGGCGATTCGCCAGCAGCAATGGTGGTCCAGGTGGTTGCGCCGGGCTGGGTAAATTCGTACTGGTAAAAGCCAAGGTTCGGCACGTTGACGGTACCTCGCAGGATGACTTCTCCCTGAATGGTTGCACCCGCCTCCGGGAAAGTCCAGGCAATTTGACCTGGCACGCACCCGCCGGGCTCCACAACCTCTAAAGTTGGCGCAAGCTCATCGGTGGTCGGGGTGGTGACTGCGGCTGGCTGGAGCGTGATGGTAGGTGTAGCCAGGATTTGCAACGTGGCAGTCGGAAGCATTTGCGTATTCGGAAAATCAGGATACACGATTGATACCAGAATGAATTCAGAAATCGCGAACAGGACCATGAATGCAAAACCCGTCAGCCCGCTGGTGAAGCGCCGCTGGGCATTCTCGCGTTCCAGACCGAACAGCGAACTGCGCAGTTCGCGCCACGCGACTGCCATTTTCCGCAAAATCCACAGCGCTCCTACCCCGATAACGATGTAAATTGGAATTTCGTATGTTTTAAGGAAGCGCAGAACTTCTTCCATGATCCTTCAGTTCATCTACTAATATCTTTAAAGCGAGCGTAAAACGCCCGTAATCAGCGCGGTCAACCGCGGAACGAGAACCTTGCCAGCTTCGAGTACTTCGGCATGCGTGGTCATGTTACTGCCATCCAAATTGGCCTTGTTGCTAATGCCGGAAAGACCCAGTACGCGAGTTTTGCCATGCCGCGCCACAATCACTTCGGGGACTGTGGACATGCCGACCGCATCTGCCCCGCCTGCCCGCAGGAAACGCAGGTCAGCCGGCGATTCGAAGGAGGGGCCGGACAACCAGGCGTACACGCCTTCTCGCAGCTGAATGCCGGCAGCTTGAGCTGCATCACGGCATTTTTGCTGCAGTTCACGGTCATACGGCTGGCTCATATCGGGGAAGCGCTCGCCCATAACATCTAAATTTGGACCGCGCAGCGGATTTAGACCGGTCATACCCACCAGGTTGATGTGGTCGGTCAACATCATCACGTCTCCCGGGACATAACCCGGGTTAATGGCTCCGGCTGCGTTGGTAATGATCAAAATTTTGATACCAAGTCGCTGCATCACCCGAATTGGAAAGGTGATTTGGCCCATGCTCGGACCCTCATAGTAGTGTGTCCGACCTTGCATGACCAAAATCGGCTGGTTTTCCAGCTTGCCTACCACCAGACGTCCCTTATGACCCTGGATGGTTGGCAAAGGCCAAAGGGGAAGTTGATCGTAGGGGATTACGTCCGCGTTTTCCACTTTGTCGGCTAAATCACCCAGACCAGAACCAAGAATTAAACCAATTTTAGGCTGTGTATGGATTTTTTCAGCGACAATGTCGCGAGTTTTGTCAATCTGCTCGAGGGTAATCCACTCGCTCATAAGCTCCTCCGGATTAGTCAGTTGTGGAAAACAGGGGGCAATTACCGGTTGGCAATCAATCTTACGCCTAGATTATAACAGAGTCTGACTCTCAGCCTATTTACGGTCAGGCATATTAGGGTAGAACGGCGCAAAAAAAATTGTAATGCGTTTGTAACCCACTTATTAATCACTTATTTGTATAATTTGTTTGGGGATATTAAATTCGTTGTTGTTTATCTGTCTCCGAACTGAATAATTACTCAGACTTTTACTTGCACACAACCAAATTACTCCAATGCGGCCCAGGTCAACGACAAGCCTGTGGGTCGAACGCACCACCGCTTAATTTACACCCTTTGCTGATACGATGAAAAGACGCTTCGACCAACACCCCAGTTTGCCAATTTACAAGCAAATCAACCTTGTCCTTCCGGCAGTGGTGATGGGTAGTTTGGTTTTTCTAAGTCTGATTGTGCAAGCTTTCCGCAATAATCCCGCCTCCTTCGAAGCCCGCATATACTGGATTTTCGGGGTTGGCGGTTTGCTCTATATGACCCTGATCACCCTGTGGGGCGTGCCAAATATCAAGGCGCGTCCCAATTTTGGGTGGCTGCTGGCGATCACCAGTGGAGCAATGATCTGTGCTGTCGAATTCTATGAACCCTATTTGATGCCAGGCACAAGCATTCCACTGACTTTAACCTTTGTCGCAATTCTCGCGCTGCTTTCCGGACGTTGGCCGAGTTACTTGTTTGCCCTCATAGCGCTTGGTGCCAATGTCGCCACCTACTTGATGGATTATTTCGACCAAACCATGATGTTCATTCTCGAATCTGTCCTGATCCCGGTGATCGCTGTGGTGGTCACTGAAACCATTTTAGGTTTGCGAAAATCCCTACAGGTGGAAATGACCCGGCTGCAAACGCTCAACCGCGTGGCTCGCAGTCTGGCAACATCACTCGAGATGCATCAGGTTGTCACCCTGGTCAGCAATGCGATTCAAAATGCTTTCGCTGCAGATACCTATTATGTTGGTTTGCTATCCAACTCAACCATGCACATGGAACTTTTCTTTGACGATGGCGAGTTTTTTCCGCCCATGGATATCAATCTGAAAGATACATTAGCCGGTAGGGTGGTCCAGTCCCGCAAGTCGCTGCTGATTCGCGACCTGGCAGCTGAAAGAAAGCAAAGAAATCTGCCTTATATAATCGTCGGTCGTCCGCAGGCTAGCCGATCGTGGATGGGGACGCCGCTCGAGATTAACGGGAGTACCGCCGGGTTGATTGGCGTAGCTTCTTATCAAAAAAACACATTTGATACCGGCGACCTGGAGTTGCTGGAGAACATCGCGCAACAGGCGGCTTTGGCGATCGATAATGCCGAGCATCATGCTGAAGTAGAGACCCGTTCGCAGCACGACAGTCTGACCAGCGTGCTAAACCATAATGCGTTCCTGGCGCGCTACGAACGGCAGGTGCGCGATTCGGTGACCCATAAACATCCGCTTTCGATCATTATGCTGGATATTGATTACTTCAAAGCCTACAACACCAGCTATGGACACCTGACCGGCGATGAAGTGCTCACTAATTTGTGCCATGTAATCCGCGTTGCACCTGATAGTAAGCCTTCACCAATTCCACCAAATACGCCGGGCGGCCTGTGAGCTGCAGGTAAGCTATCGTTTGTTCGTCAACCGGGAAATACAGCATGGTCGCGCCGCACTCGGGGGTCATATTGGCAATCATGGCGCGGTCTGCCAGGGTGAGATTGTCCAATCCCGGCCCAAAAAACTCGACAAATTTGTCCACCACGCCAAGTTTTCGCAGCTGCTGGATGACAGTGAGCGTCAAATCGGTGGGCGTCACGCCTTCGGGTAATTTGCCGGTGAAGCGCACCCCAATGACTTCCGGCGACACAATTTCGATAGGCTCGCCCAGCATGGCGGCGATGGCTTCGATGCCGCCCACACCCCAGCCAACGACACCCAATCCGTTGATCATGGTGGTGTGCGAATCAGTGCCCACCAGAGTGTCTGGGAAGGCGATCGTGGCGCCGCCGCGCGTTTCCGTCAAAACCACTTTGCCAAGATACTCCAAATTGACCTGGTGCACGATGCCCGAAGCCGGCGGCACTACCTTGAAGTTGTCGAAAGCCTGCTGCGCCCAATGCAGGAATTCGTAGCGTTCCTGATTGCGTTTAAACTCAACTTCGGCATTCAACCGGTAGGCGTCGGGAGAGGCGTAAAAATCCACCTGCACGGAATGATCGATTACCAGATCGACCGGCACCACAGGGTTGACCACTTCCGGTTTACCGCCCAGCATAACCACAGCTGCCCGCATGGCAGCCAGGTCGTTGACGACTGGCACGCCGGTAAAATCCTGCAATACCACCCGCCCGGGGAACACTGGAATCGTCGGACGATTGGCCTGCAGCGGCTGCCAATGGAGCAGAATATTCACGTCCTCCAACCCGGCTTTGCCAATTGCTGCCTTTCGCATCGCGCCTTCCAACAGAATCCGAATCGACGCTGGCAAGCGGCTGAGGATATTTTCAGAGGCGCCCGGAGCGTCCAGCAGGTTGTAATAGAGATAGGAGCGCTGGTTGACCTGTAATGTACGGGGGAGGATCGATGGACTGGCGGTCATGGCAATCCTTTCCGGATTGGGGAGGAGTGGATTAATCGGACAACTTGGAATTATAATCTCAACAATTCACCGATTCAAGTCAATACAGCCGTCGTTTTCATTAAAATGAGACAACATGGGATGACGAGCGTACGAATCGGTGAAAACAAGGAAACATCAAGTAAAATTTAATCCCAAACTTCGCATAGACATTTCCTGAGGAGGGACGAATGGACATTTTGCAGACGATCTACCGCGAGATTGTGGAAGGCAACCAGGTTGCCGCCAAGGAAGCAGTTCAAGCTGCCATTGATGCGAATATTCCGGCGGAAGTTATCCTCACGGACGGTATGATCGCTGCTATGGGCGAGGTTGGGCGGTTATTTGAGCAAGGCGAGTATTTTGTACCTGAGATGCTGGTTTCCGCCAAGTCGATGCAGCTCGGCTTAAATTTACTGCGACCGCTGCTGGTAGCGCAGGGCATCGAACCGGTCGGCAAAGTGGTGATGGGCACAGTCAAGGGGGATCTACATGACATTGGTAAAAATTTAGTGAGCATGATGCTCGAAGGCGCCGGTTTTGAGGTCATCGACCTGGGGACCAACACGACCGAAGAGAAATTCATTAACGCCGTCAACCAGCACCAGCCGCAATTGATCGGCATGTCTGCCATGCTGACAACCACTATGGGGAACATGCGCCATGTCATCACTGCGCTCGAGACCGCCGGATTGCGTCAAAAGGTAGGCGTGATGGTTGGCGGGGCGCCAGTCACGGAAAACTTTGCGAAACAGATCGGCGCAGATGGGTACGCACCGGATGCCAGCCGGGCAGTGGTTTTAGCAAGAGGACTGATTGGTTTGGAATAGACCTTGTTGTAATTAATCTAAATATTGGTTGATATTAAGCAAAGAAAAAAATCAGCCATCATCTATAATATTGATAATTATCCCCTTTCATTCACAACCGAGTGCAGTGAGCGTATTAATATTCTCCCGCAAGGCAAGTAGACGCGATACAGCCAGCGATAGCCCGCTGGTTCTGTTTGCCTGAAATTTTTGATTTGCGTTGCCGGGGGACGGGGTGGTTCTACCAAAAACGAATAACGATCGTCCTACCATCGGGGAGGTGATTCAAATGCCAGAAAAACATCTTGGGTTGATTACCCGGATCTCATTTCTCACCATTTTCGTTGGGGTGGTGCTGCTTCTTTTTACAATAACTTCAGCTGCCTCCTTTGACTGGCAGACCGCCGACCAGGGGCAGCAAATATTTCAAACAAAATGTGCCAGCTGCCATACGATTGGCGGCGGCGTACTGGTGGGTCCTGACCTGCAGGGGGTGACAGGATTGCGCGACCGCGTTTGGCTGCAGGAATTCATCCTGGATCCCAATTCCAAATTCGACAGCGGCGATGCGATCGCGTTGCAGCTTTTGCAGGAATTCAACAACATCAAGATGCCCAATATGGGATTGACTGAGACCGATGTGGAGAACGTTTTGCTGTTCCTGGAATCTTCGAGCGGCGCGGTACAACCAACAGCGCCGCCGGCTGCCGGTCTGGGTGGTGCCGCGTCAGGCCAACACCTGTTTACCGGACAGACTCTGCTAACAAACGGTGGTACCGCCTGCAACGCCTGTCACAGCATTAGCGGATCGGGGTTACTGGATGGGGGCACACTAGGGCCTGATCTTACTCAGGTGTATACCCGCTACGGCGAGCCGGGACTGACGGCAGCCATCAGCACCATTAATTTCCCGACCATGATCGGGATTTTTGGCGCCAAACCCTTGACGGCACAGGAAGTAGCCGATCTTGTGGCTTATTTCAAAGAAACCAATGCCCAACCTGCGCCTTTGGTCTCCAAAACCGGGCTCTACCTTGCGATCGCTGGTGGCTTGGTAGTTGTATTGTTCATAATTCTGCTCATTTTCTGGCCGCGGCAGCGCCAGAGCATTTCTGAAAAACTGCGGGCTGGCAAGCTCTAACCCGTTTCCGTTGATATTTCCGCAAAATCCTGGAGGGTTCAATGGTCAAATGGACGAAGGAAGAAGCAGCACCAACCGAACGGAAATGGGAAGAGTTCTACCGCAATCGTTTTCAACATGATAAACGCGTGCGCACCACCCACGGCGTCAATTGCACCGGCTCTTGCTCGTGGCAGGTATTCGTCAAAGACGGAATTGTCACCTGGGAAATGCAAGCCACCGACTACCCGGCGCTGGAAGACGGTCTGCCGCCCTATGAACCGCGCGGCTGCCAACGGGGCATCAGCTTCTCGTGGTATCTGTACAGCCCAATCCGGGTGAAATACCCGTATGTCCGCGGCGTGCTGATCGATCTGTGGCGCGAAGCGCGCGAAAAACACGCCGATCCGGTGGAAGCCTGGAAACGCATCATGTCTAACCCGGAAAGCCGCAAAGCTATTCAGCAGGCGCGCGGTAAAGGCGGTTTTCGGCGGGTCAGTTGGGACGAGGCGCTCGAAATCACGGCGGCGTCGGTGGTCAATACCGTCAAACAACATGGTCCTGACCGGGTGATCGGTTTTTCGCCGATTCCGGCCATGTCGCAGGTCAGCTATGCTGCTGGCAGCCGATTCCTGACGCTGTTGGGCGGGGTAGTGATGAGTTTCTACGATTGGTACTGCGATCTGCCGCCTGCCAGCCCGGAAGTCTGGGGCGAGCAGACCGATGTGCACGAATCAGCCGACTGGTACAACAGCAAGATGATCGCGGTGATGGGCTCTAATATCAACATGACCCGCACACCGGACGCCCATTTCATTGCCGAGGTGCGGCATGCCGGAGCCAAACTGGTTGTGTTTTCGCCGGATTTCTCGCAGGTAGCAAAATACGCTGATTACTGGATTCCGGCTAATGGCGGACAGGACACGGCTTTCTGGCTGGCGGTCAACCATGTACTGCTTAAGGAATATTACATTGACCGGCAGGTGCCGTATTTCATCGAGTATGCCAAAACCAACACCGATTTGCCATTCCTGGTTGAAATTGGCGAGAAACGCCCGGGCAAATACCTGCGCGCCAATCAGGTCGCGGATTACAAGGACGCCGAGAACGGCGACTGGAAGTTATTGGTATGGGATAAAACCTCCGGGCAGGCACGCACGCCAAACGGGACCATAGGCTACCGCTGGGCAAACAAGGACACCGGTAAATGGAACATCAAAATGGAGGACGGAGTCAGCGGGAAAGCACTGGATCCGGAACTCTCTTTCGTCAAAGAGCACGATGCGCTTGTCGAAGTTGAACTCGACGATTTTGCCGGCGATGGTGTGATTCAGCGCTCGCTGCCGGTGCGCTACATCCAGACAGAACGCGGTCAGGTGGCAGTCACCACGGTATTCGACCTGATTCTGGCGCAATTCGGCGTGCCGCGTGGGCTGCAGGACGAAAAAGCAGTCTCGTATGATGAAGACGCGGCATTCACCCCGGCCTGGCAGGAAAAATACACCGGCATTCACCGCGACACGCTGATCCGCTTTGCGCGCGACTGGGGCGACAATGGCGAGCAGACCAAAGGCAAGAACCTGATTATTATCGGCGCCGGGGCCAACCATTGGTATCACAATAACCTGTTGTACCGCGCCGGCATTGTCGGTTTAATGCTGACCGGCAGCGTGGGCGTCAATGGCGGCGGGTTGGCCCATTACGTCGGGCAGGAAAAAGTGGTTAGCCAGGCTTCGTGGAGTGCCATAGCCTTTGCGACGGATTGGAATCTGGCGCCCAGGCAGCAAAACACGCCTTCCTTCCACTACGTTCACAGCGACCAGTGGCGCTATGAGCGCGGTTTTTCGATCTACGACCAGCCAGTAGCGTCGCTCACGGATGCCAACAAGAAACAGCATACCATCGACCTGCAGGTACAGGCGGTGCGGCGCGGCTGGCTGCCGTTTTTTCCGCAATTCAACCGTTCGTCGCTGGATGTCGCGCACGACGCGGCAGCGAACGGCGCAAAATCCGATGCCGATATGATCCAGTCGGTCGTCAGCCAGCTCAAAGAGAAAAAATTAACCCTGGCGGTGGAGGACCCGGACGCACCGGAAAATTGGCCGCGGATGTGGTTCATCTGGCGCGGCAACGCCATTGGCACTAGCGCCAAGGGTCACGAGTACTTCCTGCGGCACTATCTCGGCACGCATGACAATGCCATCGCGCCGGAAATGGCTGAAGGTTATGTCAATGAGGTCAAATATCATCCCCAGGCGCCGGTTGGCAAGCTGGATCTGGTGGTCGACCTCAACTTTCGCATGGACACGTCGGCGCTGTATTCGGACGTTGTCCTGCCGGCTGCTACCTGGTATGAGAAGGACGACCTCAACACCACCGATATGCATTCTTATTTCAATCCGATGCAGGCTGCGGTGGCACCCGCCTGGGAATCCAAATCGGATTGGGAAATCTACAAAGCGATCGCCAAAAAGATCAGCGAATTCGCGGTGCGCCATCTGCCTGAACCGGTGAAGGATGTCATTATGCTGCCGCTGACGCATGACACGGTTGACGAACTGGCCCAGCCGGTGGTGCAGGACTGGCATATAGGTGAAACCGAGGCGGTGCCGGGAAAATCGATGCCGAAATTCCGGGTGGTGGAACGCGATTACGTTCACCTCTATGACCGCATGGTAGCGCTCGGGCGAGGCGTAGAAAAGAACGGCGTCTTCGCCCACGGCTTGCCCATCCCAGTGGCTGAACAATATCAGGAATTGCAGCAGCGCCAACCCCAGAGCATCAATGGCGACGTTTTCCCGTCACTGGTGACGGCGCGAGAAACCGTCGAAGCCATTCTGGCGCTCGACCCGGCCTCCAATGGCGAACTGGCGCACCGCGCTTTCGAGATTGAGGAACACAAAACAGGACTGGAGTTGGCGCATCTGGCGGATGGCACCCGCTCGACGCGCATCAACTTCGACGATATCGTCGCCCAACCACGGCGCATCCTGACTACACCGACCTGGTCTGGCAATGTCAATAACGGGCGTGCCTACGCACCTTTCACACTCAACGTAGAAATGCGCGTCCCGTGGCGCACGCTCACCGGACGGCAGCATTTCTACCTGGATCACGAGAATTACCTGAACTGGGGCGAGCACCTGCCCACTTACAAACCGCGTCCGGACCATACCATGCTGGATGAAACCCAAAAATCGCTGGCGCTGGCGCAGGGCAAGATGCTCAACTACATCACACCGCATGGCAAGTGGAGCATCCACTCGACCTTCTCGGAGAACGACCGCATGATGACCCTGTCGCGCGGCGGTTACCCGGTATGGCTAAATGACAAGGACTGCGTCGAAATGGGTATCGCCGATAATGACTGGGTGGAAGTTTTCAATGACAACGGCGTTTTCGTGCAGCGCGCCATCGTCTCCAGCCGCATACCAGCGGGTACGGTGTTCGTTTACCATGCCACCGAGCGCACCGTCGGTATCCCCAAGTCCCCGATGCGCGGAAAACGCGCCGGCATGAACAATTCACTCACCCGTGCCCGCCTGAAACCAGTGTTGATGAGCGGCGGTTATGCCCAATTTACCTATTTCTTCAACTACTGGGGGCCCACAGGAGTAAACCGGGATACTTTCGTCTTCGTCCGGCGCATTGATAAGCCTGAATTCTAACCCGCGGTGCAAATGAGATTCTCCGCTCCGACTTTCAAGGAGGCACAATGAACGTAAGAGCCCATATGAGTATGCTCTTCCATCTGGATAAATGCATTGGCTGCCACACCTGCTCGATTGCCTGCAAAAACTTGTGGACAGACCGCAAGGGTGCTGAATATATGTGGTGGAACAATGTTGAAACCCGACCTGGCACCGGCTACCCGACCCGCTGGGAGGATCAGAAGCATTACCGAGGCGGATGGGAATTGCACGGAAAGAAACTGCAATTGCGTCTGCACACCCGCGCCGGTGGTCTCGGCAAGTTATTCTTCAATCCGGCGCTGCCGACCCTGGATGACTATTACGAGCCGTTCACCTTCCGCTACCAGGATTTGTTCAATGCCCCAGCTGGTGACGACCAGCCGACCGCTATCCCCATCTCCAAGATCACCGGCGAGCCGATCGATATTCAGACTGGACCCAACTGGGACGACGACCTGGGCGGATCGGGGATTTATGCCAGCAACGATCCCAGCATGGACGGGGTGGATGAAACGGTACGGCAACAGCTGAACGAACTTGAACGGGTGGTTTTCAACTACCTGCCGCGTATTTGCAATCACTGCCTGAATCCATCCTGTGCGGCAGCCTGCCCGTCTGGGGCGATCTATAAACGGGCAGAAGATGGCGTGGTATTGGTGAACGAGAATAAGTGCCGCGCCTGGCGCATGTGCGTGGCAGCCTGCCCGTATAAAAAAGTGTATTACAACTGGTCCACCGGTAAGTCGGAAAAGTGCATCCTCTGCTTCCCGCGTCTGGAGACCGGCCAGGCGCCAGCCTGTGCGCATTCTTGCGTTGGGCGCATCCGCTATATGGGCGTTCTTCTATATGACGCAGATCAAATTCCCAGCGCAGCCATGGTGCCGGACGAAGAACTGGTGGAAGCTCACCGCAAGGTGATCCTGGATCCCTTCGATCCTGAAGTATTGGCGGCAGCCCGCGCCAATGGCATCGAAGACAGCTGGATTGAAGCGGCGCAGAATTCGCCGGCTTATAAATTCGTCAAAGAGTGGGGCATCGCCTTGCCGCTGCACGCTGAGTACCGCACCATGGCGATGATGTACTACATTCCGCCGATGTCCCCGGTCGTAAGTGTGATCGAAAACGAATTGTTCAAGCTGGATCTGGCAGAGGAGCGCCACGATTTCGAATTGTTCCACCGCCTGGACTCAGCCCGGCTGCCGGTCAAGTATTTGGCCAATTTGTTCAGCGCCGGTAATGAGCAAATAATCCGTGAGGTGATGCATAAGCTGCTGGCGGTGCGGGTCTACATGCGCCACAAGACGGTCCGCGGCGCGGTCAACGGCGATACGCTGGGGTTCCTGCATGAGGCCGGTCTGACGGTTGAAATAGCCGAGGCGATCTATAAATTGACCACCCTGCCCACACCCAGAGAGCAATTTGTCATTCCGCAATATCACCGCGAGACCGCGGTGGAGGCCTGGAAAGACCCATTGGCGCATAAGGGCGAGACTGGCTTTGGTTATATTCAACCGCCGCGGAGAGGCGAATAGCATGGGCAGCTACGCGATTTTGGCAGATGCGCTGTGTTACCCGGCTCCCGCGCGAATCGATTCGCTCAAAGTGAAAGCGAGTCAGCTGCCAGAAGGTCCAGTTAGAACCGCCTTCAGCCAATTCGTCGCGGCAATAGCCGAATTGAGTCTGGCTGGATGGGAAGAACTGCATACTCGCACCCTGGATCTTGACCCCCCGGCGGCACCGTATATCGGCTACCAGACCTGGGGCGATAGTTATCAGCGCGGCACCTTCATGTCGATGATGAATCGTGCCATTGCGGCCCATCAAATTGACAGCGAAGGCGAACTACCGGATCATCTGATACCGGTTTTGCGGCTTTTGGATCTATTGGGTGAACCGTTTCCGGAGTTAGAAGAAGTTCTGCCACCGGCTGTGGCGCGGATCCACGCTGCGTTGGTGAAAGCAGATCCGGAAAATCCGTATGTTTATTTGATCGCTGCCATCCTTGAGGCTTGTTCAACAACCGCGCGAACTTCAACTCCGAGCATCAGCAAGAATTGACGGCAATCAGCCGTCAGGAGGCGACTTATGGACTGGAACACAATTTTCTTCGTCATTTGGCCGTATATCAGCCTGACAATCTTGGTGGTCGTGACGATTTACCGCTCTATCGTGCGACCTTTTACGATTTCCAGTCAATCCTCGCAACTGTTGGAAAATAAACGCCTGTACTGGGGCTCGATCTCATTCCATTATGGGATTGTGCTGGTACTGTTGGGCCATCTGGTGGCGTTGGTGATACCCCGGTCGGTGGTCTTGTGGAATTCGGTGCCATTACGTTTGTACCTGCTGGAGATCACTGGCCTGGGACTTGGGCTGTGGGCGCTGGCAGGTCTGTTGATTTTGATCTTCCGCCGGGCGACGGTGCGGCGGGTGCAAGTTGTCACCACGCCTATGGATGTTGTGGTATTGGTCGCACTGCTGGTTTCGGTAGTCAGCGGCGTGCTGGTGGCGACGCTTTACCGCTTCGGCTCAACCTGGTTTACCGGCATCTTCTCGCCGTATCTGCTTTCTCTGGCGACCTTCTCGCCGCGCGTCGAGTTGGTAGCGCCGCTGCCGTGGTTAATCAAAGTCCATGTGATCAACAACTTTGTTCTGGCGGCAATCTTCCCGTTCTCGAGGCTGGTCCACATCTTCACTTACCCGATTGGCTATTTGATTCGCCCCTGGCAAATCGTATTATGGAACCGTAAAATCCGCACTCAACGCTCACAGTAGAAAGAGGAAACAATGCCCCGGGATCCCAGGTCGAAGCAGCAAGAAACGGTCGCAAAAATTATCTTATCCGTGCTATTTATGGGTGTCTTGGGGTTGCTGGCATATTGGGTGGAAGTCAAAGCTGGCTGGCTGAAAATACTGGAATTGACTGCACTTGATGTTATTTTGATTGGTGTATCAACATTCCGGTTGGGGCGCATGATCGCCTTTGACCGCATCATGGATCCGCTGCGGGAGCCATTTTCCAAGGTAGTGGACGACAATTCCGGTGAAGGCAAAACAGTCGTGCCGCGCGGTAACGGATTTCGTCAGGCGCTCGGGCAATTGATCGTCTGCCCGACCTGCGTCGGCACATGGGTAGCGGCGGTTCTGGTCGCATTGATGCTGGTTTATCCGGCAGGAACGCGGATATTTTTGTATGCGACCGCCGCGGTAGGGCTGGCAGAAATACTGCATTCATTAACCGAGGTCCTGTGCTGGACAGCACGAAATGCACGTACTTCCAGCGGCTATGTGATGGAGAAAAAGAAAGCAATCAAAGAACAGCACGAATCCTTAATTTCGCATAGTCATGATGTTTAGACTGGCAGGCTGAAAACTGGGAGGGAAAGATGATAAAAATCAAGGGTACACCTGAGCAGGGTTTATTTGGAGCCACGCTCGGATTCTTTATCGGTTTTGCCGCTGTGGCATTATTCGGTCCTACCGCCGCAGCCATTAAGCAAACCCTTGGGTTGACACCGCTGCAGGTTGGATTCCTGGTGGCAATGCCGTCGCTTTCCGGGTCGTTGCTTAGGATTCCATTTGCCGCCTGGGTGGATACAGCCGGCGGGCGGAAACCCTTCCTGGTTTTGCTGTGCACTTCCATTCTTGGCATGATTGGCCTGGCGGTGTTGATTTCGCTGTACTACCCGGACCGCCTGACACCTGCCATGACCCCATTATTATTCATCCTCGGGGCGCTGGTTGGCTGCGGGATCGCAACTTTTTCAGTAGGGATCGCCCAGGTGTCCTATTGGTTTCCTAAAAGCCGGCAAGGCACTGCGTTGGGTATCTTCGCCGGCATTGGCAATTTGGCTCCGGGAATATTCTCGTTCCTGCTGCCGCTGGCGTTGGCTGGTTTCGGCATGAGCGGTTCGTATTTGATTTGGCTGGGGTTGCTGGTGCTTGGAACGATCGCCTACGCGGTTGCCGGTCGGAATGCTCCTTATTTTCAGGCCAGAGCTCAGGGCAGCGATCCTGAGCAGGCCATCGAGATTGGCCGTCAGCACGGGCAGGAAATTTTCCCTTCGGGAAAACTCAAAGACAGTCTGGTTAAATCGGCCCAAATTTGGAAGACCTGGACGCTGGTTGCGATTTATTTCACCACTTTTGGCGGCTTCATCGCCATGACCTCGTGGCTGCCAACCTACTGGCGCGAATATTTCGGCCAGCCGGCGTTGACGGCAGGTACTTTAACCGCGGCTTACTCCGTCAGCGCTTCGTTGATGCGGGTCTTCGGTGGGAGAATCGCGGACAAATTAGGCGGAGAAAAGACCACGCTGTTGTCCCTGGTGGTTATGTTGGGCGGTGCGATCCTGATGACCGCCTCGCAAAATTTTAGCCTTTCAATCGCAGCCGTGATTGTGATGGCTGTCGGAATGGGTGTTGGCAATGCAGCCGTCTTCAAGTTGGTGCCGCAGTATGTGCCGCAGGCTGTGGGCGGCGCTTCCGGCTGGGTAGGCGGCCTGGGCGCCTTTGGCGGATTCACTATCCCGCCCATCCTGGGAGCGATCGTCTCTGCGCAAGGACCGATCGGATATTCAGCAGGCTTTGGGCTATTCGTCGGATTAGCAGTGATTGCCCTGGTGTTGGCCTTTGTTCTGCGTAAAGCTTATCATGCCGGTCAGGTCCCTGTTTCGGCAGTCAAACAGGCATCCTAGGAGGAATGACATGCAGGAATTGCAGCGTCTTCTGGAATTGTCAGGCATGCGTCACAGCCATTTGTGTCCCCGCCAGGTGTTAGGCGTGCGCATGGCTTTGACTGGCGCCGGCTGGTTGGGGATGGAACTCCCGCGAGCAGATAAAGAATTTCTGATCATCGCTGAGACGGACGGTTGTTTTCTGGATGGATTGGAAGTGGCAAGCGGCCTTACACCAGGTCACCGTACCCTGCGTATCGAAGATTACGGAAAAATTGCCGCTACATTCGTTGAAGTCAAGACTGGGCGTGCCCTGCGGCTCGCGCCGAAGGCCGGTGTGCGGGAGCTGGCATATCGTTATGCCTCTGGAGAAACACGTCACTATTTTGCCCAACTGCAAGGGTATCAGGTGATGCCGGAGGATAAATTGTTCACAGCAACGGTGGTGACTCTAAGGCCATCGGCAGCAGAAATAATGAGCCGCGCCGGAGTCCGAATCGATTGCAGCTTATGCGGCGAAGAAATCATCAATGAGCGCGAGGTTATGATCAGCGGCAAGGCGTATTGCCAGGGGTGCTCGGGCAGCGGATATTATGTCGTCGAGTCGCTCCCCCAGCCTGTCTACCTGCCGGAAAAAGTCCTGACACTCTAAATTTGTTCGCGGCGGCTAAAAAACGATAGGCCAGATGATCAGCATGCCTACAATCATCAGGGTATGGCTGACCGTGGCTGCCAGGATGGAGCGCGACTCCAGCACATGCCAACTGTAGAGCAAGCTGGAAAAGCCCATTAAAATGATTCCCTCAATCGAATGGTAACTGGCAAACATCAACGTATACAAGATACTGGCGATAAGGATACCGATCTGCCCAAAAGTATTTTGCAGCGTGGTCAAGAGCATGCCGCGAAACACCATTTCTTCCAAAATCGCGACATACAAGATGACCACCATAATCGAGGCTGTCACTTCTCCCCAACCAAAATCGGTGACCAACGGAATTGGATCGGCGAAATAATATCCCATTAACCCCAACGGGATACCCGTCATGGCAATCAGGATATTTTCCCAAACTTGTTCCGATTTTCGGATCCGCGGCCATTGCAGCCCAATCTGGCTCCATGGTATTTTGGTTTCCCGCAGAATGATCCCGACCGACGCTAATAATGGAATTCCCACCATCGGATAGCGGTACAAAGGCGGGATCAACCCGACTGGCATCGCCATGCTGATCATCCGCAATAAGGGTATGGCAGCCAGCAGGAGTAATTTTCGCCGGTCTGGATCTTCCCGCGCCAGCAAATAGTGATGTAGTATGATCACGACGAGCATGCCGTGATACAAGGTTCCGGTTTTGGGCTGCAGCCAGACGGTTTGCAGCTCTATGGCGGCAATCGCAAAAACATAAGCCAAAATCCGGTCCGGCGTTACCCGCGCCAGTCCGCCTAATTCACTGAAGAACGGCCGAACCTTGATTTTGCTTTTGCCTATCGCTTTTTCCATGATTAATAAACCAGATCAATCACACGCGCAACCATCCAGGTGACAAAAACCAGGGTCAAGGGGATCCCGGCGATTGCCAACACCGGTACGCTTGTCTTGATGTTATGTTGTTTGAAGGCTCGTATGATCTCGATTTCAACCAACAAGGCAATCAAAAAACCGACCGCGATCACGCCTGGCAGGCTTGAACTGGTCGAAAGTTGTGTTGTGAATTCAGAAACGATGGTAGACATGCTTAGCCCTGTTCGGTCTTGGCAGCTGCACGGGGTTTTCTCACCCGGGCGGGGATTTTGGTGACGACGATCGCGGGCTGCGGGCTGGCAGATTGACGGGGCAGCAGGTCGATCAGCGTGCACAACACAGTAATGGAAATTAAAATAATCAAACCCGTCTGCCACGACCATCTTCCGGCATACAACAAAGCAATTCCAACCGCGCTATCCAATGCCAGGCTAAAAGCAATCGCGAGGGTCCAACCGGAAACTGGCAGACGCAGGCCAAAAACCCGCAGCAATGCCATGCCCGGGCAAACTGCCATGAACCATAATGTGATCAGCGGTCGAAGTGGCGATTGCCAATCCAGGAAAGCCGCCAGAGACACCGCCAGGGTGGAAAAAAGCAGCACAGTAGGCCAAATCCAGCGCCGCCAGTTCATTTCACCCCCTCGGTGTTGGTAAATTCCAAAATTTTTGCATCCTCATTTATGAAAATGACTCTTGCCGTAGGATCCAGCAGAAGCTGATTTTCCAACCGGGTCAAGTCAACCGTGCCGACCCCGTAATACATTTCCATATAGGCTTCCTGAGCTCGTGTGATGAGGAGATAGGTATGATCGAATTTTGGGTTCTTCATGGTCGCGATCAAAGCAACAAAATCGCCTTTCACCACATCTTTCTCGAGTCGGGCATATTTGTACTGTTCGTAATTGATATATTTGTAGGGCAGGTTGGTCGTCACCGACGCGATTAGAGATCCAGGTTCAGCATGATCATAGGTGAATTCGACTGCCTGTAATTCTGCCGGAGTGAAGTACTCCATCCGTTCATTGCCATAACGCCCGTACCAAAATACAACAATCAATGCCGCGCTTACCAATCCGATGGCGGCGGTATAACGCCAGGACGGCGGGTCTTTAATCAAGGGGAAAATGATGGCAGCTGCCAGGTAGGCGGCGAACGGCAAGGAGAACATATAGATGCGCATCAACATTTCGCCGCCGTAGGTCTGCATGATCAAAAGCGGGAATGGAGCCGCGACCAGCAGGGCTGCACTGGTTTCAAATGTGCCGCGCAGCCACTGGCGGACGAAACCAATCAAGGCTGCAAGCCAGACGCCCAGTGTAAGCACCAGTCGAATTTGGGTCACCACCATGTGGCCTGGGCTGCCATTCATACGGTCCACCAGGTTGGCATCCAATGCGTTTTCCAGTTGGCCAAAGGCTTCCAACATGCCAGCCAGACGTCCAGCCATGAACGCACTGGCCATATAGGCAATCCACATACCACTGAGGATCAACATAACCACGGGCAAGATTTTTGGGGCAATGCGTTGAAACATCAACAGCAAAACAATCGACATGAGGATGGCGAACTGGGTTAGTTGGTGACTGGTGATGCTGACAAAGTAGATCAGCACGATCATCAGCAGGAAAAAAGCTTTTTGCAGCGGCGAGATTAAGGATGGGCTGGGATTCTCGCCGTGGAATATTTGCGTGATGAGTGACTGAATTTTTGGGAGCTTCTTTACCAGCTTCGATTCCGCGATTTTCGGCAGGATGATCTCGTTTTTACGGAACCATTTGACCAGAATCGCCACAATTACCAGGAAATAGAAAAAATTCATGGCCTGAGGCGAGAAGTAGTCCTGCCCAACCCAATTGGTCAGATAGAAAATCCAAATACCGAACCACACCAGCCGCCGCGAATTGGTCAGCGAGGTGTAAATCATCCACAATGGGCCTAGGTAGATCAGCTGGAAGAAAACCGGGGCCCATTGCAGGAATAAGACTGAACTATCCAACCCAGCGATCTGGGTGATTAATGCGCCCATGATGAAGAAGCCGGGCCAGTTAAAATAAGCGTCGATGCGCGGATTTACCATTTCGTTGCGAATGATGTAATCGATTATGCCGGCGTGACGCCAGGAGGGGCTGAATCGGGGAATGACCTCTATTACGGCGGTGATGCCGTACAACATAATCACCAACACTGCCATGTGAATAAATATCATCGCGGTGTTGAGTTTCGGCGCCGTCACCAACAGGCTGAAACTAATGGTCATAAGCGCCAGGGCAATGAACGTACCGGGCGGCAGAACAGAGACCAACCCCAAATCATTCATAAGGTTGACATTGATAAGCGGTAAGGTGAAAAACCAGATTACGATCCCCGAAACCAGCAGCAACACAGGTAAATATTCCGCTGGATGTTGACTTTTCAGTTTTTCCCACGAAATAGACAGCCAGCGCGAGGTGAATTCCACACCTGGAATCGGTTTCAGGCGCAGAGACTCAGATGCCTCTTGCGCCCAAAGATCTGGTTGGATGGGCTTGTTCGTTTCTTGGTCCACTCGATCACCATCCGGCTGGATTGCTGGTTTGCCTACTGAAATTAAGTGTAACATGCGCGTCAATGCAAACCCAGGTACTCAAAAGACTGCTTCGAGACAGTAAACTGGATATCATGACGTTACTTAATAATCAGCGGTAAAAACACATTAAATACCGGCGGGGGAGGAGTATCTGGCAGGTCGATGATGTTATGAACATAGAATTGCGCAGTGTCATCCCCGGCGATAACCACTAAGTTGGTGGTGCCATTTAACGGCTGTTTGGTAGAAGCGGCGTTATTGATGTGGGTGAAATCTGGGAACTCGATAAATTCCTCTCCAGGCCCATCAACAAATTGCAGGCCGGGATCATCCAGATCGATATGCTTGTAATAAATCGCCCCGCTCATTTGTGGCGGGATCATTTTTGTGGCAAAAATGTAGATCTCGCGATTTTCTTCATCGATCAGCAAGATAGGACGGGTCCAATTGTCTTTCACCTGGGCAACAACCCGCTGACTCCAGCTGCCAACATTGGGCAGGATGAGCAAATAAACCAGGGGCTCGCCGGAATCTGGTGGATAAATGTCATTTAGCGAAGTTTTAACAACCGCAAAAACCTTTCCTGCCGAGTCTGCCTGAAGACTCTTGATATTTAAGTGGTCATCTGCGAATCGGTCACCGGAAACGGGTGTATTAAGCGACCACTCAACGTCTGGATCGGAATCTTCGTGAATTCCAAAATAAATAGCATGCTTATTTTGGTTGCTCCACATAACGCCAATGTTGCCGGAAAAAGCTACCAGGGTCGAAATATCGTCTATCGTAAGGTTAGTGGTGTTTGATAAATTTAGGATGCTCGGGGTGTCCCAATTTGTCAGCGTTCCGCGAGTACGGGAAATGTAAACACTTCTGGAAACACCGTCTGGGTTGATGTCCGTGAACGTCATCCATAATCGGTCGAGGCTGTCCTGATCGATGACCACAGATTCGACCCAATGGTTATAAACCACAGATATTTCACCAGGCGTATAGGTCTTGGATGTTGAATTGTAGTTGAACGAGACAACAAATATGCTTGGATCATCAGGTACGGGAATGATTGGCGGGCTAGTAGTGGGCGGTATCGCGGCTGAAGCGATAAACAATTGATTGCCAAGTGAAAGAGCGTCATGCGTTGAATGGAGCCGGTTATCGACTTGGACACCGGTCGTTGCCCAGGTTTGTGTACTCCAATTGAGCCAGTAGATCTCATGGGCATCGCTGGCTCTATTGTACATGACAGCCCACCACAATCCGTCGTGGAACCAGAGCTTGCTCTGTGGTTTTTCGCCGGTTGGCGCCCGGGCAGAACCGTAGGAAAAATCCTTATATCCAGTATCCGTTTGAGCTTCTACCAGATGGCGCGGTTCGAACCCGACCACCAGCAAGCAAATAATAACAAATAGGAATTGCAGCGATTTCGTTCTCATAAAATACGGTTTCCGATACGTGAGTGATTTTCGTTACCTCATTTCCAAGAGGCAAGGTGTTATCCCAGAAGTTTGTTTGAAGTGAATGTTCCAATTAGCGTGGCGGTAAACCAACGCTTACTTGATCTTCGGAGAAGAAAGATTGGACGTTTTCTCCTCAGCCAAAGGGGATTGACTGTGCATCATTGACCAGATTCGTAAACCAGCCCATACTGCCGCGGCAGATTGGGTAATTAACCAGGCAATTGCCATGCCTGTCAGACCATAATTGATCCCGGCATAGGTAGCCGCAACCACTCCCAGCGCTCCGGAAATCACACCAGTTATAGTGGCTTCTGTTAACCGTTGCGTACCACGGCAAACCGAGTAATACATTTGGATCACGGTGATGGGCAGGATAGCCAGCGCCAAAATCCGAAGCGGGGTTGTACCTGCCACGGCATAATCTCTGCCGAGCAACCAGAGCAGATAAGGTGCCAATGCGATAACCAGGGCTGCAGCGACCGATCCGCCAATCAAAGAATTTCGCAGGCCGATACGCAATGGCCGCTTGAAGTTTTCGGGATGGTGCGAAATTTCAGCGAAAAGGGTTTGCCCGATGGAGATCGGCACGATGAAGATCACCCAGGCCATCATCCAGACAGCATACCAACGCGCGTTATCTACTGGCGATAGCATTTCTGTAATGATGATCGGCAAAATCCAATTAGGTGCGCGTTCCGCCAGTGTGAGCAGGTAATTGGGCAGTCCTATCCCAATCAGCTGTTTGCCAGTCTGTGTGTTGACCGAAGCCTGGTAACGGTATTCGGGGATCGATTTTTGCAGTTGGATGGCCCCTAAAACGCAGGTTAGAAAACCGGAAGCAGCCCAGGCAGAAACGATTGCGATGGATGAGGAAGACCCGGCCAGCAAAGGCAAGACTGCTACGCCAACGATCGTGATTACCCCGTGCAGGATATTGCGAATTAATACCTGGTCGCCGCGTTTGATGGCGATTGAAACATGATCCATCAACACCAGGACTGCGCCAAAGAAGTTGATGGCGATGAAAAGCAGGGCATAGAGCGGAATCGCACTGACGATATTCAGTTCAGAGAAGAATGTCCTGGCAAAAACCAGAAAAATGGCTGCAGTCGCAAGCGATCCCGCGGCTACCAGGTTGAGGGCGGTGTTAATCATTTTGGATGGCGAATCCAGGTGCAGCGGATATGCTTTGATCACCGCGGCGCCAATACCGAACAGTGCCAACTGAACGCACAACATCATTGCCGAGACGACGCCGGAGGCGATGCCAACTTCGCGGGCTTCGAACAACCGCGCTGTGATCAGCCAGGCCAGGTACCCCAGGCCGGATTGGGCGATGCGTCCGAGAATCAAGGTACCGGCGTTGTAAAAGCGGGATACCTCCTGGCGTTTCTCGGGACTCAAATTCTCCCAAATCCGAAATAAACCCCGGGCACGCCGGGGCTCATTGGTTTTGAACTCTTGGGTGGCAGTCGAATTGTTCACAACCTTCATACCTGTGTCATCATCATTGACGGACCGTCGATTGGATCCAAACTTCAGGTTTAGCGATCCGTTCGGACAGTCCGCTGAAGATGGATGCGTAGTTGTATAAGAAATAGACGAAGAAGTAGCGAATCCATTTCGGTTGCAGGCGAGCAATGCTGATCAACGAACCGCGGATCGCTCCGGCGAATGGGATCCCAAGCAAAGGAAATGCCCGGATACCGTATTTTACAACCATGCGTCCCAGGCCTTTGCCGTCCTGCTGCCATTGGTCCTTGGCAAACGCGTAGGTATCACCAAACCAATGGCGCACTATCGTTTTATGCGAGACATTCATTTTATAGCCGGCGTTAATCAAGCGCCATCGGATTTCAATGTCCTCACCAGATCGGAAGCGTTCATCCAACGGATTGTCGAGCAGGACCTGCTTTTTAAACAGCGAGGCCATCAGGCCGGGCCAGCGCCGGCTGCGACCGTTGTTATGGTGATTAACCAGTGCCTGCCCCCAATAACCCGGACCGGAGTAGCTGATCAGTCCAGCTTGCAACGCGTCATATTGGTCGTCAATAAATTCCGAGTAAAGCTTTTCAAGCGCGCCATCCGGCAGGCTGATATCCACATCAAACAGCCCCACAATAGCGTTGTTAGCCGCGCGCACTCCCATCATGCGCGCGGCTGGCACCCCTAAACCTCCGTCAGAGATGACGACGACAGGGAATCTCTGTGCAATTTCGCGAGTTTTATCCGATGAAAGACCGTCAACCACAATGACCTCACCCGGATTGGCTTTGAAAATCGAGGTCAAGCACCCTTCGATCAGGTGTTCAGCATTACGGACAGGTACGATTACCGTTATCGGCAGCATATCAACCTCTACTCGATCCCTGCTGCTCGGACCACATATTGTATCTTTTCCACAATCGCATCCGAAGCTTTGTCCGGATCGAAAGACCGCGGCACACGCAAATAGAAAGCGGGTTTGCCAGCCAATGCCTGGAGTAGAATTTCCTCTTTCTCTCGGAAGGATTTTTCTAGTGAGATCAATCCGGAAGCGCCAAGAGTAGTCATGACCAATCGTGAGGTTTTCGGCAATTCAGAGAAGAAATTGCCAATCAGCCTGGTGGTCATCCATTGGGCGTCTTTTTCGAAGAATTGCGGCTCAGCGGAATCACCTTCAAAACGTTCGACGAACAAGGAGGCAGCCAGTGGCGCTCCGGTAGAGATGGCTAAACCAGGGAAAGCCTGCTCCGGTTGAACCATCATATGTTCGGGTGACCATTTGCGGGTTAATGCTGCCAATTTTGGATAGCGGGTGATCCACGGATGGATGCGTGTAGTCAGACTATGAATTGGTTTGGAGAGCGCCGTTGGCACCAAAGGCTTGTGCACCTTGGTAAAAAGATGCGGGTAGAGGGTGCGGTGGTAAGGTTTAATGAACATGGGTTTGGCAAATCCGAGGAGATCGGAATTGCGCGAGAGAAAAGTCCAATCGTCACCCATGAAAGAATAACCTGGCGTCCTTACCAGCTTCGACATAGTGCTGGTCTTGCCAGAGCCGCCCCAGGCAGGCATCAAAATTCCATGCCCCTTGTAATCCACGGTCATGGCGTGCAGCATGGCTGCACCATTCACGACCATCATACGGTCGATCAACGGCAGCGCCATATTGAGCAACTCGCCTTTGCCATGCAGCCGAATTCCAGTTTCATCTACAAAAATCTGAACATCCAGTTTTTCGATATACAGACCGTGATCATTGTAGAAAAAATCTGATTCACCATGGGCTTCGCCGTAAGCGCCGTCAATCAACGCCTCGAAGGTTTCGGAAATAGATAGATCAAAACGTTCCACACCTTTTGCGAGAAATGGACGAAACAAATCTTGAAACATGGCTGAGATTGCTGAGGAAGCCTCAACGCGAAAACCGCTGATGCCGTGCAGGTCAAATTCTAGCCAGTTCGGGTTAGTTCCATTCATATGGCCGTTTGATTTTACGAGTGGGTCGATATCTACGATCTCTGTTTTGTTGGCAGTGATGGTCATTCGAGTAATTACTCCAAAAAATTCATTTTGCCTGATCCAAGGTCAAATTGGGTGTGGCAATAGGATTGTTCTTATCCAGGAGCAGCATGAGCCGCCCCGCGATATATCCAGTAGTAGTAAATCCTAGCCCAAGTAGGATGGCTCCCGCCCTTCCGAAACCAGATACCTGGCCGCGAAATAAAGCATCTCCCAGGCCGCGCAGGACACCTTTTGGCAGTGTGCTGAAGGTATAAGTCCGTTCATTCGAAAGTCCAGACTGGGTGCCTACCAGCTGCGACACGAGGGCTTTGGATAGTCCTTCTGCGTAGCAGCGCTGGGCGAAGTATTTCAAATTGGTGCGGGCAGCCGGCACCCGGTGGCGAACTTGAGCGCGCGGTTCATAAACAAATCGGCCTTCGGTATTGACCTGGCGGGCGCGAATGCAGAGTTCAGTTTCTTCACAGCCAGCCGGAAAAGTGCCAACCCGGCCGATATCACTGCGAAAACCGCCTGCATTTCGGAACAATTCGCTCTGGAAAGCCATGTTACAGCCGATCAAATTACGGACAGGGCTGGTGACTTCCGGCATGCCGCGATAGGTACAGCCGACCACCCAGTTGAATTCTTCCGGGAACCAGACTGGCTGTTGGGCGATCCACCAGGGGATAATCGCACCGCCGACGCCCATCACATCTTGGTCAGAAAATCCTTGCTCCAGCAAGGCTAACCAATTTGGATCAGCGGCTGCATCTTCATCCATAAATGCGATTACATCGCCATGGGCAGCCGCGATCCCGCTGTTTCGCGCACCTGACAGACCGCGCTTTTCAACATTTTCAACCACAATCAACTCGGGAAACCGGGTTTTTGCCCGTTCAAATAAAGCCGGGTTATGGTCGATCGCCAGGATGATCTCGTTTGCTGGGCGAGTTTGGGAGCGCAAAGAATCAACCGCGCTGAGTAAATCCTCCCAGCGTTTTTCGGTGTATGCGCACACGATGATTGAAAACCGATTCATTATCCTGGCCTTTATCTTGCTTGCAAATCCGGCCTATGCCGGAATTGCAAGACTCTCCAGCATTTTAATGTCGTCCAAAGTAAATGAGTTTTGCTGCGGACGAACCAGTGTCAGAATACCAAAGCGGCTGTCATTCAAAGCCAGCGGGACCGCGATCGCGGATCGAGGCATATCTTGTTCCCAAGTGCGAGGCAACCAGCGTGGATCTTCATTCGTGTTGGCGATTAATGCCAATTTTCGGTTGCGCAGTACCCAACCGGCAACGCCTTGCTCCAAGACTTCGGACATGCTTTTTTCCGATGACTTGACCTTTTTATCGCCGTACACGATACAGCTATCCGCGACCTCACCTTTTTCATCCAGGATCAACAGACTGCCGCTTATAGCGTTCATCGCTTGAAGCGAAAGATGCAAAACCTGAGTCATAAGGTCGTTCAGGCTGTACCCTGCCGATAAGATCATGCCAATGGTTCGCAGCAGCTGCATGTTGATTTCGGGAGCTGTGATGGGCAGTTCTCTCGGTGATGGGGCATACTCTAACAACGGTTTCAAACCACGAAAACCCAGATAACGGTTCTCCTCCGCGGTGCGATACTTCTTTAATCGTTCCCGGACAATGGTTTTCAGTACACGCCAGCCATCTGGAATGGTTTGAAGTTTACCGACACCGAAGAAACGATACCCTTCGAAGCTGGGTACTTCAGTAACGTGCAACTGCTCACGAGCTGCTCGCAGATAAAGGGCGGTATCGATTTCAAAGCCTGGAGTATCGGAAACGTCCACAACTTCCAGGCAGTGGCGCCAGAAGGCATGGTAGCCATAGCACAGGTCGGTCCAATGGGTGCCGAACAGAAGGTTGCAACTGATGGTAAAGAAGCCGTTACCTAATTGGCGGATAAACGGCATGTCGGTGGTTCCAGCGCCATGTGCAAACCGGCTGCCTTTGACCATGTCCGCGCCCATCATCAATGCCTGGATGAACCGCGGAATTTCGCGTGGATCGTTGGAGCCGTCAGCATCCACAACGATTAATATTTCACCGGTAGCTGCATGGTAGCCAGCGTTCATGGCTGCGCCTTTGCCCTTTTTCTTTTCCATGACCACGATAATGGAGGGGAGAAGCGTTTGGGCGACCTCGACTGTATTATCCGTGGAGCGGCCGTCCACCAGAATCACTTCATCAATCCAGGCCATTGGCAGATATGGCAGCACCAGCGGAAGGTTCTTGGCTTCATTCAATGTTGGAATGATGACAGAAACCCGCGGACGCTGCCGGTATAAACTAAAAACACCGCTGTTGGTGCCTTCTTCATTATGCATTGCTGAACGGCCGGTAAAATTAGCATCTTGTGCTAATTGGTTTTGAAGCTTGATGATCTGATCCATTACAACCTCTCTTTCAATTTGCCCCATCAATAAACGATAAGGATAAGTCCACTTGCCCCCCCAAAAAATTTGCACCTATAAGGCGTAGTCTACCCAGGGACTCTATAATTTCCTGGTTTAAGGCTGGTTTGCAGCCGCCGTTGGAATACCAGAAACCCCCTCTT
>Ga0209002_10000409_pt1 | contig 34458 bp, 33 predicted proteins | sample Rifsed16ft2_FD_184010 | JGI IMG/M metagenome (GOLD analysis project Ga0209002, IMG submission 184010) | Soil microbial communities from Rifle, Colorado, USA - sediment 16ft 2 (version 2) | ecosystem: Environmental > Terrestrial > Deep subsurface > Rock core/Sediment | place: Rifle, Colorado...
ATTATCCGGACCGAACAGACAGTATTTTAGTGTGATTTTCAGCCGTCGATAAACGAGAACAGATCCTTGTCATTCAACATGGCCTGCAAGGCAACACCCATTGCTTCGTTCACGATGGTCTCGTTTTGTCCCATACTCGGCACCTTGACGAAATCTTTTTTGCGGATAGCACTGTAACCACCGGTAAATTCCCGGGAGCCCTTGCGGCAGACTGCCTGTATTTCCACTTTTGTTTCGACCGTGTACAGCACCTTTGCTTTATTGATGGTATATTCGATTTTGTTGATGCGTACCGTTAATGCTGCATCTGACGTCTCGTTTTTTCTTGCAACCATATATCCCTGGCTGTTCAATGCGCTGGCAAGATTACGTTCAATACTGGCTTTCATGTTTGCATCAGTGCTGATGTCCGAGGTGCCTTCATAAATACCGCCACGTTTGCCTATAAATTCACTGCTGCGCCCGTCGACCACATCAAGACGGAGTATTGCAGGCTTGGTAGCTACTGATGATTTTTCAACAAAAAGTTCCGGATTAATGACAATAATCTGGGGACTCAATGCACAACCGGCAATGGCCAGTATAAACATGATCAATAAAGTATATGTGATTTTCATAATGTTCCCCGTCTTGGTGTTTCCTGTACGATTATTACCTTGAATAACACAAAAATATTAATCCGTATTTCCCACTGGTTCAAACCATGCCAGTTTCTCATGCAGTTTCACAACCTCACCGATGATAATCATGCTGGGCGGCTTGACCTCGTATTGTTTGGGTATTTCAGGCAATGACTTCAATGTGCCAATGTATACGCGTTGTTGTTGTGTCGTTCCCTGCTGCACGATGGCTGCCGGCGTATTTTCAGGTAATCCTCTTTTGATGAGTTCACTGCATAACACTTCCAGTCCATGTGTGCCCATATAGACAGCAATGGTCTGTTTCGGTTGAACCAATGCATTCCAGTTGAGATTCATCGTACCATCCTTGAGATGGCCGGTCACAAAGATACAGGATTGTGCATAATCACGGTGCGTGAGCGGGATACCGGCATAACTCGCACAACCACCGGCAGCGGTAATCCCGGGGACAACCTGGAAAGGAATACCTTCAGCTGACAAGGTTTCAATCTCTTCACCACCACGGCCAAAGATAAACGGATCGCCGCCTTTCAGCCGCAAGACCCGTTTTCCTTCCCGAGCAAGCCTCACCAGCATTTGATTAATATTTTCCTGTGGCAATGCATGTTGATTGCGTTCCTTGCCGACATAGATACGTTCCGCATCCTTGCGCACGAGTTCGACTATCGCCGGTGCTACCAGCCGGTCATACAACACCACATCCGCCTGTTGCATAAGACGCAAGGCGCGAAAAGTGAGCAAATCGGGATCTCCGGGGCCGCCGCCGACCAGATAAACTTCACCATGATTGCTGATGATATGTGATTCATCATTCAATTGCTGTTCCAGTGTTTTGAGTGCAGCCTTGTCCTGTCCGGCAAACAACATTTCAGCCACCGGCCCTTGTAATATATGTTCCCAGAAGCGGCGCCGTTCATTCATGTCAGGGAATCGTTTGCGGACCAGCTCACGTGACTTGCCCATGAGTTCTGCGAGTCTGCCAAACGATGCGGGGATCATGGTTTCGAGTCTTGCTCTCAATAACCGCGCCAGTACCGGCGAGGCGCCGCCGGTGGATATCGCAATCTGTACCGGGTTGCGATCCACAACAGACGGCATAATAAACGAACAGAGTTTGGGATTATCCACCACGTTAACGGGAATATTGCGTGACTTGGCCAGCTCCGAGACCTGCCGGTTAATATCCTCATCATCTGTTGCAGCTATTACCAGCACCATGCTGTCCAGATGCATGGAAGAAAAGTCTGCAGCCACAAACCTGATTTTCTGATCATTACAAAGGGACTGAACCTCATCACACAACTCCGGTGCAACAACAGTAACTTCAGCGCCTGCCTTAAGTAATCGATTGATCTTGCGTGTGGCGATCACCCCGCCTCCCACAACCAGACAGGGACGATTCACAAGATCAAGAAAAACAGGAAGAAACCTCATATCTCAAATAATAAGTGTAACCGGCATGGCATACGGATATTTTAAGGTAATTACCATGAATAATGACGAATCCCGACTGAATTGTCAGGTGTCTTCCACAACGCTGTCAAAATACACAACATGTACTTGTGCCCGATTATTGGGAAACATCCATTGTTTCAGAATTGCTGATTGATTTGTCTTGCACTGAAAAAAAATTAATAAATCTGCAGAGAAACAAAAGCAAGTATTGATAATTCATAAAAAATGTATCGTTAAACCCATCTACGGTTATAAAAGTGTAATTTTTTATTGTGTAAAACAACAAAATAAAAAATCAGACGTGAATACATAACACTGTAAATACATTATATATGTACCTTACGGACAAAGGCATGTATGACTTCAAAAGAGGAATTTAACAAAAACGTTTGGTTGTAAACCGGGAGACCAAGTGTGGCGCAGTAATCAGGGTATGACGAGCTGAATGATGATTAACCATTAATATCTATATTTACTATAGTAAAAATGATATATTATATATGTTTATATATAAATGATATATTATATTACCAGACTATTTTATGATAAAGAATGTGTAATATATCAAAATATATATTTGAAACATGATTTCATCCGGACAAATAAAAGCTGCTCGTGCCCTGCTTGGTTGGGACCAGCGCCGATTGGCGGAAACTGCAACTGTTTCACTTCCAACCATCCAGCGCATGGAGGCCAGCAACGGAAATGTAAGAGGAAACGTGGATACACTGGTTAAGGTAGTTGATGCACTCCAGCGCGGTGGCATCGAGTTGATCGGTGAAGGGGTTGCGAGCAGGCAGGGGGGGCGAGGGGTCCGGCTTCTTAAGGTATCTGGATAAAAGATACCTAAATTGTGTCTATGTCCGAATCAGCAGTACTTGTATCCATAGCTATCGGTTCCACTCTAGCCTCCTGTGTTTTCACGCTCTTTGCTGACAAATATCCCTCCATACTCAAGTCGGTGGTTTTCCCGTTACTTGCACTTTCCGGTTTAACATCGATGGGTGCATGTCTGCTGGTGCTGACCGGTGCCCCGGGTTTTTCCGGAGTGTTGCCAATCGGTCTGCCATGGCTATTCTGGCATATACATCTTGATGCACTGGCCGGGTTTTTCCTGGGAATTATCGGTGTAATAACCTTCTCAATCAGCCTGTTTGCACCGGGTTACATCCGTGAATATATCCATAGTGATTATTCACTCGTCGTGCTGGGACTGGCTACCGGTCTCTTCATTACTGGCATGCAACTGGTGGTGATCGCCAACGATGCCTTTGTCTTTATGGTCGCCTGGGAATTAATGTCAGTCTCCAGTTATTTTCTCGTGGCCTATGAGCATAAGGAAAGTGCCAACCGGCACGCCGCATTCCTGTATTTGCTCATGGCCCAGATTGGGGCACTGTTTATCCTGCTGGGCTTTGGCGTACTGGCCGCCTTTGCCGGTGACTTTGCCTTCGAGTCTTTCCGGGTCACCGAGCTTACACCCTTCTGGGCAGCGGTCGCCTTCGGTTTGGGTCTGGCCGGCTTCGGCATGAAAGCGGGTATTGTGCCATTACATATATGGTTGCCCGAAGCACACCCGGTTGCGCCCTCCCATATCTCCGCACTGATGTCAGGAGTCATGCTCAAGGTAGCCGTCTACGGTTTTATCCGCCTTGTTTTTGATCTGCTTGGCGACCTTCACTGGAGTTGGGGTATCGTGTTGCTGATAGTAGGCAGCGTGACGGCACTCTATGGGGTGCTCTATGCACTCATGCAGCACGACCTTAAGCGTCTGCTTGCCTACCATTCGGTGGAGAATATCGGCATTATCTACATAGGTCTTGGCCTGTCGGTGATCTTTTTCAGTGCCGGTCAAACAACATTCGGGGTACTGGGTCTCATCGCCGCGCTCTACCACACCCTCAACCATGCCTTGTTCAAGAGCCTGTTATTTCTCGGCGCGGGGGCGGTGCTGTCGCGGGGGCATGAGCGCAATCTCGAGCATATGGGCGGCTTGATCCACCGCATGCCCTGGACCGCCCTGTTTTTTCTCATCGGTTGCATCAGTATCTCGGCCTTGCCTCCCTTTAATGGCTTTGTCTCGGAATGGTTGACGTTTCAGACCGCCCTGCAGGCGACAATGCTTGAAAGTGGCGTACTGCGCGCCGTGATCCCGATTACTGCTGCCATGCTCGCACTGACCGGGGCCCTGGCGGCAGCCTGCTTCGTCAAGGTCTATGGCATCGCCTTTCTTGGGCAAGCCCGATCACGGCGTGTGCGCCATGCCCGCGAGGCATCGAAAGGCATGGTCATTGCCCAGGGATTGCTTGCCGGCCTGTGTCTGTTATTCGGCGTACTGCCGACCACGACTGTTGCGGCATTGAACCGGATTGCCTATGACCTGACCGGTCATAGGGTCGCGGCCGCGACGCAACAGGGCTGGTTGTGGTTGACACCGGTTGACCCGAAAGTAGCAAGCTATAGCGCCCCCCTTATTCTGCTCGGCGTGCTCATTATCCTCGCTATCTGGGCGAGTATTTACCTGCTTTCCAGAAGGCAACGGCGGATTCAGCCCGTACCACGCAAGGCACCCTGGGACTGTGGCTTCGGCCCGCTCAATCCACGGATGCAGTATTCCGCCACCGCTTTCGCCATGCCGATCCGGCATGTGTTTCGCTCGATGATGAGATTGCAGGAGGAAAAGATACGGGAGATGGACCCGCACCTGCTAACGCGGCCGGTGGGATTGCGTTACCTGTTCCATGCCAAGGATATCAGTTGGCATTACCTCTATCTGCCGGTGGAACGTCTGCTCCATGCCGCCGCCCGCCGGGTCGGACGTATTCAAACCGGCCACTTGCGCCATTATCTGGCCTATTCATTTTTTACACTGGTATTCCTGTTATGGCTGATCACATGAATACCTTCATTATCTGGCTGCTTGCTCTGGTACAGACCGCGTTGCTCGTGGCCATTGCGCCTTTATTTGCCAGTTGGGTCAAACGCATCAAGTGCTATCTGCAAAACCGGCGGCCACCTGTGCTGTTGCAACCCTACCGTGACCTGCGCCGTCTGTTTGCGAAAAAAGTTGTGCTCGCTGACAACGCCTCTGTCATATTCCGGTTGGCGCCTTACATCGTCTGTGGCACGACCATCATGGCGGCGGCGGTGATCCCGATTCTGATAGTACAGATCCCCATCGCCTCCATAGCGGATGCCATTGTGCTGGTGGGGACATTTGCCCTGGGCAGGTTTTTCCTCGCGCTCGCCGGACTGGATGTGGGAACGAGTTTCGGTGGTATGGGCTCCTCGCGCGAGATGACGATTGCAGCACTGGCCGAACCTGCCATGTTGATGGTGGTTTTCACCCTGGCGATGCTGGCCTCAAGTTCCAATCTGTCAACCATCGTGACTTACGTCCTTAATCAGGAACTGGTACTTCGCCCGTCTTTGTTGTTTGCCTTGCTCGCGCTGATACTCGTGGGGATTGCCGAGACCGGACGCTTTCCGGTTGATAATCCCGCTACACACCTTGAACTCACCATGATCCACGAGGCCATGATCCTGGAATACAGCGGCCGTCACCTGGCCTTGATGGAACTGGCGGCGCAACTCAAATTCACCATTTATGCGGTACTCATAGCCAACCTGTTTTTCCCCTGGGGCATCAGCCAGAGCCTTGCCCCCGGCGCATTGCTCCTTGCCGTATTTTCCATCGCGGCCAAGCTCACCGTGCTTGGCGCATTTCTCGCGCTCAGTGAAACCACCATGGCCAAAATGCGCTTGTTCAGGGTGCCGACGTTTCTCGCTGTTGCCTTTACCCTGTCTTTACTCGGTATGCTCAGCTTTATCATGCTCGAGGGTCATTAATGGAAACCTACGCCGAGCTGCCACTGCTACAGCAGGCAATCCAGACCCTGGCAGCCCTGGTGCTGGTGTCGTCCTTTGCCTTGCTCGCGCAATCGCGTGTTATCGCCACCATCCAGATTTTTGCCTGGCAAGGTTTGCTCCTCGCCGTCATCACTACCCTGATCGCATGGGAAACCGGATTGACCCATCTTTATATCTCCGCTGCCCTGACCCTTGTCCTGAAAGCATTTTTTGTCCCCTGGCTGCTGATCCGGCAGGCCCGCAAGCTTGGGATTTTGCGTGACTTTGACGCCATTATCCGACCAGGCATCACCCTGATGGCGGCAGGTTCGCTGGTAATTTTCTGCTACAATGTGGTCCTTCCCATACAGCGTTTTGCCCAATCGATTACCCGGGACGCGATCGCCGTCAGTCTCGCGTTGGTCATGATAGGTATGTTGATGCTGATCACGCGGCGCAAGGCAATCACCCAGGTAGTAGCATTCATGTCACTTGAGAATGGATTGTTCTTCGCCGCGATCAGCGCCACCCAAGGTATGCCCATGGTGGTTGAACTGGGAGTGGCCTTCGATGTACTCATCGCCGCCGTCATCTTTGGCATTTTCTTTTTCCATATCCGCGACAGTATCGAGTCACTTGACGTCGATCAACTGAACCGTCTGGCGGAGACAGATGAATGAATGTGATTGACTGGGTTTTGATCATACCGGTTGCTGGTGCATTGGGTCTGGCACTATTGCCGAATGCACGGCTGGGCGCCTGGCTCAATATTCTTGTCTCGGCAACTGGACTCGCCGCCTCAATCTGGCTGGCATTGACCGTACTCAATAATGGCACCATCGCCGGGGAACTGTTTTATGTCGATGCCTTCAATGTTTACCTCGTTGTATTGACGTCATTAGTCAGTATGACTACGTCCATCTTCTCCCGTCCCTACATGGCGCACGAGCTCGAGATCCATAAGGTAACGCACTTGCGATTACGGCTTTATCATGCGAGCTTTCAGGGATTTATGTTCACCATGCTGCTGGCGTTGACAACCAACAATCTCGGCGTGTTGTGGATTGCCCTGGAAGGCGCGACGCTGGCAACAGTGTTGCTGGTAAGCCTGTATCGTACACGGGAATCGATCGAAGCCGCGTGGAAGTATTTTATCCTCTGCGGTGTGGGTATCGCCCAGGCACTGTTCGGGACAGTATTGCTCTACTTTGCCGCATCCCGTGTAGTACCGGATCCAGATCAGGCGTTGCAATGGAGCGTACTATACCAGCATGCCGGCCAGCTTGAACCCGTCATTGTCGGGCTTGCCTTTGTTTTTCTGCTGGTGGGTTACGGCACCAAGATCGGCCTGGTGCCATTGCACAATTGGCTGCCCGATGCACATTCGGAAGGACCGACACCCATGTCTGCGGTCCTGTCCGGATTATTACTGAATGTTGCCCTCTATGCCGTCGTCCGCGTGAAGATGATCGTGGATGGCGCCCTGATTGACGGCAACCCGCATAATCCGCAGCTGGCGGGCTTTATAATGATGGCGTTCGGACTGCTTTCCTTTATCATTGCCGGGCTGTTCCTGCACCGCCAACGGGATATCAAACGCCTGTTCAGTTATTCATCGATTGAACATATGGGCTTGATGACGTTTGCCTTCGGACTCGGCGGTCCCCTGGCGACGTTTGGCGCGCTGCTGCACATGACCGTACACTCTCTGACGAAATCGGCCATCTTCATGACCGTTGGGCATGCCAGCCAGATTGCCGGGACGCAACAGATAGACCGTATCCGTGGCCTGATCCTGACACAGCCAACAGTCGGCTGGGGGCTGCTCATTGGCAGTATTGCCATCGCCGGGTTTCCACCCTTTGGCGTCTTCACCAGTGAATTTCTGCTGCTCACTGCAACCATGAAGAGCTGGCCGTGGCTGACTATGCCGTTATTGATGGGGCTTGCCATAGCCTTTGCCGGCTTATTCCGGCATCTGCATCCAATGGTGTTCGGTCAGATACCGGAAGGACAGCGGGCCATCGCTGTCAACCCGTTCCCCCTGTTGCTGCACCTGGCATTGGTGTTATGGCTCGGGCTCTCTGTTCCGGCCTTCCTCGCCAACTGGTTCGATGAGGCCACCAGGCTTATCAGCGGAGCTAATCTGCTATGAAAACCATCAATCCCTTACAGGGCTTTTTTGATGCCTGCACTGAATCCGGTCTCGCCATTGCACCCGTTGACACTTCAATCCTGGCGCCGGCATCTGTGTTAACGATCCAACCTGTGCTGTGGCGCGATCTGGCACTTGCAGCAAAAAACACAGGTATGCGCTGGTGCGGATTCTGGGCGCAGGAAATAACTGCCGGCATGGAGGCCTTTTCCTGCCTGGAACTCGGTGGCAGTTATCTGATTATTCGCTGTCAATTCGGAACAGATGAAGCCCTGCCGTCACTGGCTCCCATCTACCCGGCAGCGGACAGGCCTGAACGCCATGCCCACGATCTGCTGGGCATTCAGTTCGAAGATCAGCCTGACAACCGGCGCTGGACGCGGCATCAGGCCTGGGACAAAAACCAATATCCTCTGCGGGCGAATTTTCAATGGATCCCTCCTGGTAAACCCGTCTCCGGCGATCATGACTATCCTTTTATCCTGGGTCATGGTCCAGGCGTGATCGAGATCCCGGTCGGCCCGATCCACGCCGGCGTCATTGAGCCCGGCCACTTTCGCTTCCAGGCGATCGGCGAAATCGTACTCAATCTGGAAGAGCATCTGGCTTACACACACAAAGGCATCGAAAAACTCGCCGTTGGCCGGGATGCCGGAGGCGTCGCCCGGCTGGCGGGCCGTGTCTCCGGCGATTCGACCGTAAGCCATGCCTGGGCAGCTTGTCAGGCGATGGAACGTGCAAGCGGTCTGGATGTGCCGGCGCGTGCGCTCTGGTTGCGGGCCATCCTCGCCGAGCGTGAGCGGATCGCCAATCACCTGGGAGATGTGGGGGCAATATGTAACGATGTCGGCTTTAGTTTCGGGTTTTATCAGCTCAGCCGTCTACGGGAGCAGTGTCTGCGTGAAAACGAGGCCCTGTTCGGTCATCGCCTGCTGATGGACTGCGTTATTCCGGGGGGGACAGCCGTGGACATCACGGATCAGTCCATAATAAAAATAAAAGACTCCGTGAAGCTGCTCTCCACTGAAGTGGCCGGACTGATAACCATTCTGGAGGATTCCGAGTCGCTGGAAGACCGGTTAATGGGCACAGGCCGACTCACGCCGGAAAGTGCCGCCAACCTTGGCGCAGTGGGATATGTGGGCAAGGCATCCGGACAGAATTTCGATGTCCGCCGGAATGCGGCCTATGCGCCCTATGATCGGCTTGAGGTGAAGGTCCCCACTTACCGTGCGGGTGATGTTGCCGCCCGTGCCAGGATACGGGCTGACGAGATCCAGATCTCATCGCAACTGATCGGTGATTTGCTGGATTCATTGCCACCAGGTCCGTACCACAGGAAATGGACATCGCCGCAGAGCGCTTGTGAAGGCATCGGTTTCATCGAGGGCTGGCGCGGCGAGATAATAACCTATGTCCGCTTCAGCGATAACGGATGTATCGCCCGTTTCTTCCCGCGCGATCCAAGCTGGCTCATCTGGCCGGCGCTGGAGTTGCTGCTTCAGGATAACATTGTTCCGGATTTCCCGGTCTGCAATAAATCCGTGAACGGATCTTATTCAGGACAGGATTTGTAATCATGCTGAACTTGTTTGCAAAGATAATTCGTACCGGCGTCGTCACCGATCCGGCTCCAAACCTGGATGATGCGGTAATCAAAGAGTTGGGAATCGAGGTCAGACGGGTGCTGAATCAGCGTTTCTCAGGCAGCCTGGCGATACGCCACGTTGATGCAGGCTCCTGCAACGGTTGCGAACTGGAAATACACGCCTTGAATAATCCCTATTACGATGTCGAACGCTTCGGTGTTCATTTTGTGGCCTCACCCCGGCATGCCGATTGCCTGCTGGTGACAGGCCCGGTTTCAAGACACATGGAAGAGGCCTTGAGGCGAGTCTACGAAGCCTGCCCTGAGCCCAAGCTCGTCATCGCGGCCGGAGATTGTGCCTGCCATGGAGGCGAATTCGGGATCTCTTACGCCAGTTGCGGTGCTGTGGAAAACGTTATCCCTGTAGACGTGAAGATAAAGGGATGTCCCCCCTCACCCGAACAATTACTGCAAGGATTGCTTGTTTTATTTCAGCGAATGAAAATAACCTTGGCACTTCAGAAAAATTCGTAGGTAAATATATACAAGCTGGAACCGCCTCGCGCAATGCCAGGGTTTTGCACCCGGAGAGGTGGAGAAGCGTAAAGGGAGAAACGATTTAACAATATAGGCGTTTACTTGCCGGATTAGTATATTCGATAGCGCCATGCACAGTAAAAACGAGAGAACCAACTCAATTGCCCGATGGATTTTATGGTAACCCCGCAGAGTGGCGGCTCAGGTCTTCGGTAGGGTGACGCCCTGTTGCCCCTGATACTTTCCACCACGGTCCTTGTATGAGGTTTCACAAACTTCATCGGACTCGATAAAGATCACCTGCGCCACGCCTTCATTGGCGTAGATCTTCGCCGGTAACGGTGTGGTGTTGGAAAATTCCAGTGTGACATGGCCTTCCCACTCCGGCTCCAGCGGCGTGACATTAACTATAATACCGCAGCGGGCGTAGGTAGATTTACCCAAACAGACCGTCAGTACATTGCGCGGAATGCGGAAATATTCAACCGTACGCGCCAGCGCAAATGAATTTGGTGGAATGATGCAGACATCACCCTTGAAATCAATAAAGGATTTTTCGTCGAAGTTTTTTGGATCGACGATGGTGGAGTTGATGTTGGTGAAGATCTTGAATTCATCCGCACAGCGAATATCGTAACCGTAACTGGAAGTGCCGTATGAAATCAGCTTGACCGAGCCATTCTGTTTGATCTGGTTCGGGGTGTATGGCTCGATCATGCCCTGTTGCTCCGCCATGCGGCGGATCCATTTATCGGATTTAACTGACATTCAATTATTCTCAACCACAATTTTCGGAAATTTACTCGTATAATCCTTTGCCTGCAATGCCAGCTTGGCGGCAGCTCGGCGCGCAATCTCGCGGTATATTTTTGAGATGGGTGAATCAGGCTGCATGGCCACGGTCGGTTTGCCTTCATCCGCGCCTTCACGGATCGTAATATCAAGCGGCAACGCCCCCAGCAATTCGACACCGTATTGTTTGGACATGCGTTCTCCGCCACCCGCCCCGAAGATATGTTCTTCATGCCCGCATTGACTGCAAATGTGGGTGCTCATATTTTCGATAATACCCAGCACCGGGACGGCCACCTTCTCAAACATTTTTAATCCTTTTTTCGCATCCAGCAGCGCAATGTCCTGCGGCGTAGTCACAATAATCGCGCCGCTGACCGGGATCTTCTGGCATAACGTCAATTGAATATCGCCCGTGCCCGGCGGTAGATCGATCACCAGATAATCCAGATCCACCCAGTTGGTGTCATGTAATAACTGTTCCAGCGCCGAGGTGACCATCGGCCCGCGCCAGATCATCGGTGTATCTTCTTCGATCAGGTAACCGATGGACATGGTTTGGAGCCCGTAACTGATATTCGGTTCAACCGTCTTGCCGTCCATGGTGTCCGGTTTGCTGTGGCACCCCAGCATCCGCGGCTGGCTGGGGCCATAAATATCCGCATCCAGGATACCCACATTGGCGCCTTCAGCCTGCAATGCCAATGCCAGATTGATGGCCGTTGTGGATTTGCCGACACCACCCTTGCCGGAAGCAATGGCAATCGTATTCTTTACATTAGGCAGCAAGTGCACACCTTTTTGCACGGAGTGCGGTGTAATATTGGTCTTGATGTGGATATTTGCCGCTGCTACACCGGCATCAGCACGCAGCTTGTCCTGGATAACGGTTATCAATTCACCATGGTAACCCTCAGCCGGATAACCCAGGACGAGGTCTATTTCCACCTTGTCTTTATCAATTTTTACAGACTTGATGGCGTTGGCAGCACTCAGGTCCTGCCTGAGATACGGGTCTGTAATTTTTGCCAGGATGGCCTCAACACTTTCGCGGTTTAATTCAGACATTGGTCAATTCGATCTCACTGGAACCAGTAAAACGGGTATCTTACCACAATGCGCGATATAGTAGTGGCCTGTGCTTCTAATCATAATAATGAGTAATTATTCCTCTTTTTTGTGATCAGCCCGGTGGGCGTGTTACCTTAATGCGCTTTTTGAGGTGCGCAGAAAAAATGACCGAAAACATCCGTAAAATGCTGGTAACCAGCGCCCTGCCCTACGCCAACGGACCGATCCATATCGGCCACCTGGTGGAATATATCCAGACGGATATCTGGGTCCGCTTCCAGAAAATGTGCTATCCGGCCAGCGCAGGACACCAGATTTATTACGTGTGTGCCGACGATGCACATGGGACACCGATCATGTTGCGTGCCCGGCAGGAAGGCATTACACCGGAAACTTTGATAAAACGGGTAAAAAAAGAGCATCAACGTGATTTCACGGAATTTGCAATCATTTTCGATAATTATCACACCACACATTCCACTGAAAACCAGGTTCTGGCAACCATGGTTTACGAACGGCTGGCTGCAGGCGGACACATAAACAGGCGCACCATCAAACAGGCCTATGATCCGGTGCAGGAGATGTTTCTGCCGGATCGGTTTATCCGCGGCGAGTGCCCGAAATGTGGAGCTGCCGATCAATATGGTGACAGCTGCGAAGAATGCGGGGCAACCTACAGCCCGACTGATCTGAAAAATGCAGTATCCGCCATCTCCGGCGCCACACCCATAGAAAAGGAATCAGAACACTATTTTTTCAAGCTCGGTGATTTTGAGGGCATGCTGCGTGACTGGACCACAGCCGGTCACCTGCAAAGCGAAGTCGCAAACAAACTGGATGAATGGTTCAGGGCCGGTTTGCAGGAATGGGACATCTCCCGGGACAAACCCTATTTCGGTTTTGGGATCCCGGGAACTGATGAGAAATATTTCTATGTGTGGCTGGATGCACCGATCGGTTATCTCGCCAGTTTCAAACATCTGTGTGAACGCGACGGGATCAATTTCGATGATTTCATAGCCAGGGGCAGTAAGGCCGAGATGTATCATTTTATCGGCAAGGACATTATCTATTTCCATGCCCTGTTCTGGCCGGCCATGCTGCACGGCAGTCGATTGCGTACACCCACGGCGATTTTTGCACATGGTTTCCTGACAGTGAACGGACAGAAGATGTCCAAGTCACGCGGGACATTTATTACAGGACGTACTTACCTGGATAATCTTGATCCGCAATACCTGCGTTATTATTTCGCCGCCAAACTTGGCAGCGGGGTGGATGATATCGATCTGAATTTTGACGATTTTACTTTCCGGGTCAACTCGGATCTCGTTGGCAAGGTGGTGAATATTGCCAGCCGTTGTGCCGGTTTCATCACCAAACGCTTTAACGGAAAACTCTCGAGCAGTGTGCATCTACCAGTCCTGCTGGATGAATTCACTACGGCCAACTCCAGTATTGCAGCGGCTTATGAACAGAGAGAATATTCTCGTGCCATGCGTAAGATCATGCTGCTGGCGGACAAGGCCAACCAGTACATAGACGAACATAAACCCTGGGTGCTTGCCAAGGAGCAAGGAACGGATGATCAGCTTCAGTCTGTCTGCACCATGGGTCTGAACTGTTTTCATCAACTGATAATATACCTCAAGCCGGTTTTACCCATCATGGCTGAACAGGCTGAACAATTTCTGAATGTTGATGCTCTATTGTGGAAAGACTGTGAAACACCTTTGCTTAATCACACAATAAATGAATACAAGCCATTAATGACACGCGTTGAAAAGGAGAAGATTGATCATATGATCGAGGCGAGCAAAGAGGATTTGAAATCCTCATCCCGGACTCCACTCCCGGAAGGAAAGGATTTTATTACTATTGATGACTTTGCAAAAATTGATTTGCGGGTAGCACGCATCATCAAGGCCGCACATGTTGAAGGTGCAGACAAATTACTGCAACTCACACTGGATATCGGTGGTGAAACGCGCAATGTATTTGCCGGGATCAAGTCTGCGTATGCTCCGGAAAAACTGGAAGGCCGTTTGACGGTGATGGTCGCCAATCTTGCCCCGCGCAAGATGAAATTCGGAGTTTCCGAGGGCATGGTACTGGCCGCTTCCGGTGACGGGCCAGGCATTTATATATTGAGCCCCGATGCCGGGGCTGAACCGGGAATGAAGATTAAATGAATTTGATAATTTACATCCCTGTAGCTGCCGTCCTGCCCGGCTTCCCTGCCGATCGCTTGCAGAACTGCGTTTGTCCACCGGACAAACGGTTTCTGCTCGCCCCGATGCCGGCGCAGAATCTGGAATGAAGATCAAATGAGGCTAAATTGATGGTACATGTCTGAGTTCATACTCCTCATTTTCAGTGCCGCATTGGTCAATAACATTATTGTCCTGGGAATTATTGGCACTGATCCCGCGCTGGCCTTTATGCGCAGGATGGATGTTGCGACGGGACTCTGTCTTACCATGCTGGTGTTACTGCCACTGGTGTCAGTTTCCGGTTATCTGCTTGATCACTGGATATTGGTACCCTTACAGCTCGAATATTTTCAACTCCTCGTTTTCGTCTCTACTGTTATTCTCATAACACTGTTACTGAAACACTATGGCCATCGCATCAACAAAAAACTGGATGCGCGGATCAATGTTTTTCTGCCATTTGCCGGGATTAATACCACTGTGCTGGGTACGATGCTGCTGAATCAGGAACTGTCGATTACATTTTTAAAATCGCTGGCCTTCGGTATTGGTTCAGCGTTGGGTTTTTCTTTCGTGCTTTTACTCATGACCGCTGCCGTTGAACGTCTGCAAGTCGCCGATGTGCCAATACCGTTCAGGGGGTTGCCCATCGTACTGATCACACTGGCCATGATATCCATGGCATTCATGGGCTTCAGCGGTTTAATTAACCAGTAATATGACGGGTATCCTGATTGTCCTGGCCTTCACCGTCGTGATAGCGGTGTTGCTATATTACAGCAGGGGTGAAGTACCTGAACAGGAAAAACTGGTTGATATTATTGATTCCCTGTTACCACAAACTCAATGTGGCCAGTGCGGCTATCCGGGTTGCAAACCCTATGCCGATGCCATCGTCCATAACCACGCTGACATTAATCAGTGCCCACCGGGCGGCAGAAATACGATAAGGCAACTTGCAGACTTGTTGGGTGGTGAGATCAAACCTTTGAATCCGGCACATGGCAAGGCCGGACCCAAGAGGGTTGCTTTTATCGATGAAGACATCTGCATCGGTTGCGTTAAATGCATCAAGGCATGTCCGGTAGATGCGATCGTGGGCGCGCCTGAACAGATGCATACCGTGATCACACTTGAATGTACCGGTTGCGAACTTTGCGTCGCACCGTGTCCTGTGGATTGCATCAGTATGCTGGTATTTGTCCAGGGCGGCCGGCGCGTCAAACTGGGCCCGGCAATGAGAACGTCGTCATGAACAGGGAACTGTATCCTTTTCCAGGAGGATTACAGATACCACCTCATAAGGAATTATCAAATGCCAAGACATCGCTGATCACACCATTACCGGACAGCATCATTCTGCCATTGCAACAACATATCGGAACACCGGCTGTCCCGCTGGTGAAGACCGGTGACAAGGTACTCAAGGGACAGATCATTGCACGCGCCGATGGTTATGTGAGTGTGCCCGTGCATGCCAGTACCTCAGGCAAGATTATTGATATTGGAAATTATACAGTACCTGATCCACTCGGCCTCAAGGCACCGTGTATCGTGATTGAACCGGATGGCGATGATGTGTGGTTTGAAATCAAACCGACACATGATTATGCCTCGATTGATCCCAAAGACCTGCAGGATGTAATCAGGGAAGCAGGGATTGTTGGTCTCGGTGGTGCCGGGTTTCCGGCCCACGTCAAACTCAGGGAAGGCACAGAATCAGCCGTTGATACATTGATTATCAACGCTGTCGAATGCGAACCTTTTATCAGTTGTGATGACCGCCTCATCCGTGAAAAGCCGGGTTACATCGTTAATGGTACGCGCATGATCAGGCATGCGATCCAGGCCAAACATTGTGTCATCGCACTCGAAGCAGACATGCCTGAGGCTTATGCCGCACTCAAGGAATTGATCGATGATGATATTGATCTAATCCAACTGCCGGTGAAATATCCCCAGGGTGGTGAACGGCAACTTATCAAGGTACTCACCGGCATGGAAGTCCCCAGCGGTGGTTTGCCAATTCATATAGGTATTGTGATGCATAATGCAGCTACTACTGCTGCTGCCTATCGTGCCGTAATCCGTGGTGAGCCATTGATATCACGTTATGTCACCGTGTCAGGTGAAGTAAATGACCCGAGAAATCTGCAGGTGTTGCTTGGGACACCGGTCAAACATTGTGCGGATCAATGCGGTTATGAAGACAAAGAAGGACAAGCAATCATCCTCGGCGGCCCGATGATGGGTATGTATGTGAATAACATGCACATGCCCGTGATCAAAACAACCAACTGTGTGCTGGTCACCTCCACCTATAATAAAAGCCCGGAAATGCCCTGCATACGCTGTGGTCAGTGTGTGGACGTGTGTCCGGAAAAATTATTGCCACAGCAGTTATTCTGGCACGCGCACGCAAAAAATTATGATCGTCTGCGTGAATACCATCTGTTTGACTGCATTGAGTGCGGTTGTTGTTCCTTTGTCTGTCCAAGCAATATCCGGCTCGTTCAGTATTACCGTAAGGCCAAACGGCAGATCACACAGGACGAACAGACACGGTCGGGTGCAGATCACGCGCGTGAACGGTTTATTGCACGAAATGCGCGGCTCGCCAGGGAAGAACAGACACAAAATAATGAATTACTGGCAGGAAGCGATATAGGCGAGCTGGATAAACAGGCCTTTATTCAAGCTGCAGTCGAAAGGACCCGGGCGAAACGTGCACAGTTGGGTAAACAGGAAAATTCTGATGATGACCAGGAATGAAACAGTAATTATCAGCTCTCCCCATCTGCACGCAGTAACTTCCATTAATCACGTCATGACCCGGGTGATCTATGCACTGATACCCGGCATTCTTCTCTCTGCCTGGTTCTTCGGATCGGGTGTCCTGATTCAAAGTCTGCTGGCTGTGTTATTCGCGCTCTGCGCCGAGGCCCTGATGTTATATCTCAGGGAAAAACCTTTGCGGTTATTTTTATTTGATGGCAGCGCAGTGGTCACTGCCTTATTGTTTGCGCTGTGCCTTTCTCCATACACGCCAGTCTGGGTTAATTTTACCGGGATCTGTTTTGCCATTATCGTTGCCAAGCATCTCTACGGCGGAATTGGTTATAACATGTTCAACCCGGCCATGGCGGGATATGTCTTCGTGTTGTTGTGCTTCCCGGTCAACATGACAACCTGGCCGCTGCCCGCTGGTATTACCGATCAACAGGCGACCCTGTTGCAAATATTATCAATCATCTTTACCGGACCATCATCATTAGAAAACTTTGACAGTTTAAGTGGCGCTACAACACTGGGGTGGACGAAATCACAATTGAGTGGCATGTTTATGATTACCGAGATTCGTAATTCTCCCCTGTTTGGCTCATTCGCTGGTAAGGGTACGGAATGGATCGCAGTGGCCTGGCTGTGTGGCGGAATATGGTTACTCATACAACGCATTATCAAATGGGAGATGCCGGTATTCTTCATCGGCACCGTATTTTTAATCAGCCTGTTGTTCTACTGGTACGACAGTAGTATTTATCTGTCTCCGGTACTCACACTTTTTACAGGCGGCATCATGCTGGCTACGTTTTTTATTATTACTGATCCAGTAACCGCCTCTGCCACACCACGCGGCAGGATTATTTATGTGATCGGCATCGGACTGCTCACATATATAATAAGAACGTGGAGTGCCTATCCTGACGGGGTTGCCTTCGCAGTATTGTTGATGAATGCGGTCGTCCCCCTGGTTGATAACTACACCCGTCCCAGGGTATTCGGTGAAATTAAGCATGGATAAGACCGGCTTACGATCGGCCAGAGAGATAATAATTCCGTTGGTGTTGCTGACATTAGTATGTGCTGTTCTGTTATATATTTCGAACAAATTAACCCAGGAAAAAATTACCGCCAATGCCAGAGAATTACAACTCGGCATAATCAATTCTGTCATGCCCCTGCCCCATAATAATCAATTATATGATGATTTTATTGAAGTCTCCGAACCCGGTTATTTTAGAAATGCGGATACCGTCATCGTATTCAGGGCACGCATTAATGGTCAACCGGTTGGTGTGGCGCTTTTGCCGGTCCTCGCGAAAGGTTATAACGGCAATATACAATTGATCATCGGCATTTCTTTCGACGGCACCCTGCTTGCAGTGCGTACAATAAAACACAATGAAACAGAAGGATTGGGAGACCATATCGATCACAACAAATCGGACTGGATAAACCGGTTTTCCGGGCTTTCACTGGACAATACACCACTTGAAGACTGGTCAGTGAAAAGTGACGGCGGCAATTTTGACCAATTAAGCGGTGCAACTATTACATCACGTGGTGTAATCAATGCCGTACGAAAATCACTGGAATATTACAAACTCAACCGCGATAGACTATACTAGAACCTGTCTCGAAATTAAATACCTTCCCCCCTGACAGGGGGGAAGGAGTGATTGCAAATTTTCCCGTCAACAACGCCGGAAAATAATTTCGAGACAGGTTCTAGGTATAGATGTAAATATATTGTAATAAGCCTGGTAAAAAATCTTTCCGGTACAACCGGGGCGATTGTAGAATACCTTCGCAATCACCCGGATTTTTTTGTGCTGCATCCTGAATTAATCCCTGACCTGATTATCCCGCACACGACAGAAGGAAATGTTACTTCACTGATAGAATATCAGGCATCAAGATTGCGCCAGCAGTTTTCTGAACTGCAAAGCATTGTTGATGAAAAGGAATCCGGCTCTGCCGGAAACAGGAAATTTGCTTCCGGCATACATGCGTTGTCACTGGAACTGCTTGCCTGTACATCTCCTGATGCACTCTACAGTTACCTGCAGAAAGGTTTGAAAACACATTACTCCGCAAACAGGGTTCTGCTCCTGCTGTTTTCCAAACCTGACGCACCTGAAAACCATCGCGGCATGCGTTTCATGGATTCAAACTCAAAATTAAGGTTCATGTTCACGGAAATATTTCACCGCAACAAACCGTTGTGCGGAAGTTTGCAGGAAGAGCATCTGGTTGAATTATTTGAATGCGATATAGATTCGATTAAATCCACCGTGCTGTTGCCTATGGATCATACCCATTGGCAAGGGCTGCTGGTGCTGGGTTCACATGAACAAAACCGTTATAGTCATGGTTTTGAACTGGATCTTCTGGTATTTCTGAAGGACATCGTTTATTTCAAGATTCATAGCTTTACGGCAGATACGAAATACCCACACCAATAGCTGCACAGACGACAATTAGTCCCGGGATGCCCACCCGGTAATAAAATAATGCGATAAATGCACCGATGCCGATCAGCAGGGCCGTCCATTCAAATGATCCTGCCATTCCTTCCGGCCATAACACGTGATATGCAAACATCACTGCCAGATTAAGAATCACGCCAACTACCGCGGCAGTTATCCCCGTCAACGGTGCGGTAAAACCAATTTCATGCCGGGTAGCCTCGATGGCAGGAGCGCCGATAAAAATAAACAGGAATGATGGCAGAAACGTAAAGTACGTGACCAGACATGCGGCAATGACACCGGCATATATCAGTTTGTCCGGGCCGAATACCTCTGTTGTCCAGCCGCCAAGAAAGCCGATAAAGGCGACGACCATGATCAACGGGCCGGGTGTGGATTCACCCAACGCCAGACCATCAATCATTTGTGTGGCTGTCAGCCAGCCATAATATTCAACACCACCCTGATACACGTATGGTAAAACAGCATAGGCGCCGCCAAAGGTAAGTAATGCTGCCTTGGTGAAAAACCATCCCATCTGTGTCAACGCACTATGCCACCCGTATTGATAAAACAAAAACAGCATCGGAATTATCCATAGCATCATTCCATACAGGCAGTAACGATAAAGATGGTTCCGGTTGAATTTCGCATGTTCCGGCACAGGTGTGTGATCATCAATCAGGGCCGGGCCATAGGATTTTTCTTTTGCACTATGCGAATTCCCTATAACAAATTTATCGGGTGCAATCCTGGAGCCCATATAACCAAGAATTGCTGCACTCAAAATAATTAACGGAAAAGGAATTTTGAGTATGGCAATGGAAACAAATGAGGCAGCAGCAAACAACACCAGCACAGGATTTTTGAGCACCCTGCTGCCGATGCGACAGGCAGCGAACACAACTATTGCTGTCACCGCAGGTTTGACCCCGTAAAGTATTGCGGCCACGGCGGAAACATCATGATAGGCGACATACATCCAGCTTAATGCGACCAGGATAAACAGCGACGGTAATACAAAAAGTGTGCCTGCTACGATACCGCCCCACACACCATGCATGAGCCAGCCGATATAGGTGGCCAGTTGTTGCGCCTCAGGGCCCGGCAGCAGCATGGTGAAATTCAAGGCATGCAGAAAGCGATGTTCGGAAATCCAGCGCCTGTCTTCGACAAGATCCTGGTGCATCATGCTGATTTGTCCGGCCGGACCGCCGAAACTGAGGAAACCGAGTTTCAGCCAGTACCAGAATGCTACACGAAATGAGACTGGTTTAATTTCCATATTGGAAGGTTGATCTGCCGAGGGCATAGAATAAATATACAGTGGCTGATCATTTATTGTCATTTCGAACACATGTGAGAAATCTTAAAATGTCTGGCAAGATTTCTCCCTTCGGTCGAAATGACATATTATTCCGGCTCAATTCATCGATTGGCGAACGCCGTAAAGTTTTGCATAAAGACCGTTCTGTGAAAGCAGTTCACGATGACTGCCTTGTTCGCTGATGGTTCCGGCTTCAAAAACATAAACCTGATTGGCCTGTTTGATTGCGCTTAACCGGTGTGCAACAATCAATGTTGTGCGATCTTTCAGGAAATCATTCATGGCCATGTGTAACTGGTATTCCGTTTCCGCGTCCAGCGCTGATGTCGCTTCATCCAGTATGACTACTTTGGGTTCGCTCAATATCATGCGTGCAATCGCGATCCTTTGCCGCTGACCACCCGACAGTCTGACTCCCTGACGGCCTACCATGGTGTCCAGACCATTTTTCATGGCTGACACCGTCTCTTTCAGTTGTGCGATTTCCAGTGCCTGCCAGAGATCTGCATCCGGTAATGGTCTCCCAAGCGTCAGGTTCTGGCGCACCGTATCATTAAACAATGCGGGATGCTGCAACACCGTGGCCACATTTTCACGCACGACATTCAGTCCTATCTGTGTTACCGGAACACCATCGTAATAAATCATACCTTCGCGTGCTGTATAGAGTCCGATCAATACCTGCACGAGTGTGGACTTGCCCCCGCCACTTGCCCCAACCAGTGCAACTTTTTCACCGGGATTGATCGTGAGATTGATCCCGTTCAACACATCCGGGCCATTGCCATAGGCAAAATAGACATTCTCGATCTTTATGAAAACCGTATCCTTGTCTTTAAACGGATCGATGATGTGTGGATAGTCCGGTTCCTGGTGTAGATCGAGCAAACGATTGATCCGGTTTAATGCGGCCTTGGCACTGTACCAGGCATACTGGATGTTCAGGATTTCCTGCACCGGCGCCATCATGAACCAGAGATAACCGAATACGGCAAACATCAGACCAATAGACAAACCGGAGAAAAGTACCATCATCATGGAGACGGCACGGAAGATATCAAAGCCAAACAGGAAGATGACAAAACTCAGCCGGTTTGCCGCATCGCTTTTCCATGTATAGGCAATACCATGATCCTTCACGTCCCTGGCCTGATCGACGATCTGCAAGATGTAATGCCGCTCGCGGTTGCTTGCGCGTATCTGATGTATGGATTCCAGCGTTTCAATCAGGGATTGTTGAAATACGGCAAAGGCCGCATTCTCCCTGCTTTTGAGTTCCTTTACATGTTTGCCCAGTACCATGGTGAAATAGATCACGATCGGGTTGGCAAATAAAATCAACAATGCCAGTTGCCAGTGTATCCATAATAATACTATTGCTACACCAATAATCGTAAGCACAGCAATCAGTAAACGGCTAACCGTGGAACCGACAAATTGATCGACTGTATTCAGATCAGTTACAAAATAGGAAGCCACCGTACCGCTGCCCAGCGTTTCATATTCGGCCATGGATACTTTTTCCAGCCGGGCAAGTAATGACTGCCTGATCCGGAATATCACATCTTTTGAGATAAACGTGAATTGTCTGGCCTGCCACACATTCAGTAACAATGCAGTCAGTCTTAAGATTACCGTCAGAAACAGGACAGCGGTAATATATAATACCGGGGTATGCCATCCAGCCGGTGTAATTGAATTGATCGTGTTGACCACATAGCCCGGCTGGTCCAGCAACACTTCATCCACCAGCAAGGGTAACAATAATGGCACCGGCACACTGGCAATGGTCGCAAGTATAGCAATCACATTGGCGAATATGATTTCCCGTTTGTGTTCCGTGGCCACATTGATGATATAACGCCAGTCATACACCGGCGTTTTATCCTGGCGTCCGGTAATTATTTCCAACTGGCTTTTTTTGTTAGGGTCATTCATTGTTAAATTATTTAAACCATTCCAGTGCCGGTTCATCCATCATGGCTGCCTGTTCTCTTAATGTCAGTATATGATCCTGCCAGTAATGTGTGGTATTAAAATACGGAAATGCCAGTGGAAAAGCCTGGTCATTCCAGCGCCTCGCAATCCACGCTGCATAGTGCATCATACGCAATGTCCTTAATGCCTCGATCAGGTGCACTTCACGTGCATCAAAATCACAGAATTCAGTATATCCTTCCAGTATATCGGCCAGACGTGCAGTCATGTATGCCCGATCACCGGACAGAAACATCCACAGGTCCTGGATGGCCGGGCCGGTACAGGCATCATCGAAATCCAGTATAAAAGGCGTGCCATCACGCCAGAGAATGTTGCCATGATGGCAATCACCGTGTAAACGGATTTTCCTGACATTACCGGCGCGTTCAAAACAATTCTGTATCCTTATTATAAGATCTTCACATAATGTCTGATATGACTGCTCCAGTTCTACCGGAATAAATTTATTAGCCAATAAAAAATGACTGGAACCGATACCCATGGCCTGGATACTCAATGCTGACCGGAATGCAAATGCCTTGCTGGCTCCGATACTGTGTATACGGCCAATGAACCTTCCCAGTTGTTCCAGCTGTTCCGGATTGTCAAGTTCCGGGGGACGCCCCCCCTTGCGCGGATACAGGGCAAACCTGAAATGATCATAATGATGCAGGGTGTCTCCTGCCGGACTTGCAATTGGCGCAATAACCGGTATTTCGTGTTGGGCCAGTTCCAGCGTGAATTGATGTTCTTCCAGGATTTGTTCATCTGTCCATCTTGCGGGCCGGTAGAATTTTGCCACGATCGGTTCAGCATCATAGATGCCAACCTGATAGACCCGGTTCTCATAACTGTTCAATGCAAAGATACGTCCATCACATTCATAACCAATACCTTCAATCGCATTCAGTATCTGATCCGGGCCAAGATTTACATAGGAATCAAGTATTTCGTCAGTTGCCATGCCATTATTGTAACAGCACAACACTGACACCTATTATTAATAAATAGTCCGGCAATAATCAGGATTATAATTTCCAAACACTTCTCAAAACCGGAGAATGTCTGTGGTTCTTGATAAACAGATTCAATAAGATGTATTTAACCTGAAAAGCTTGTGAAATTACCATGACTGTGGATCTATCCAGCCTCACTGCGGATGCTGATAATGGAGATATTGAAGCGCAATTACAGCTGGCCGAACTTTACGAGATTGGTTTCGGTATTCCCATGGATCACGGCCAGGCGTTGTACTGGTATCGCAAGGCGGCAAATCTGGGTTCCGCTAAAGCCCAGGCGCACCTTGGCCGGTTGTTCATTAAAGGTGAGGGCGTCCCCGAAGACTATGTTGAGGCAATACGCTGGCTGCAGCTGGCTGCAGATCAGGATGATCCCTCTGCCCAGGCCAGTCTGGCCTGGTGTTACCAGAAAGGAATGGGGACGGAAAGAAATATCAAAACCGCCTTTGAATGGTATGTCCGTGCAGCAAAACTTGGACATGCAGGTGCCCGCTATAATCTGGGTTACATGTATGCCAATGGTTATGGTGTTGACCGCGATGATCGCATGGCCATCGAATGGTATACGAAAGCGGCAGAACAAGGTCATCCCAAAGCGCAACTGAATGCAGGATTGATGTATGTACAAGGAATTGGCACAACAAAAAATCTTGAGGAAGGTGCCAGATGGTATCTGGAAGCGGCAAAACATGGCTATGCCAAGGCACAATATAATCTTGCTTTGGTGTATGCCGGGGGCCATGGTGTACAACAAAATGACAAAGAGGCTTTCCGCTGGCAGACTGAGGCTGCACATCATGGCTACCACCGGGCACAATTCAACCTGGGTTTGTTATATATGCATGGCCTTGGAGTTGAACAGGACTACGCACAGGCAATGAAATGGTTTACGCTGGCAGCAAAACAGAATTACGGCAAGGCATTCTATCAATTGGGGAAAATGCACGCCGGGGGAATGGGAACCGATACCAATGAAATCGAAGCTGCAAAATATTTTCAGATGGCGGCTGAATCAGGTTATGCGAAGGCACAATACCGGTTAGGGCGTCTGTATGACAAGGGTCAGGGTGTTGAATGTGATCATGCCCTTGCTGCAGACTGGTATAAAAAGGCAGCCCGGCAGGGTAATACCAGGGCCCAATATGTACTGGGCGTGCATTATGCGCGCGGGCAAGGGTTAGAAAATAATTTAATCAAGTCCTATGCATGGTTGTTGCTGTCCCAGGAAGCTAATGATCCTTTGTATCGTGAAGTCCTGCAGAAGGTAACCGCCAGGATGGATGATGAGCAGATTCATGAAGCGAAAAAACTCGCTCACAATATTCAGGAAGAATATGGCATTAACCTTAAAGTACGGGTGAATCAATAGTGAGAGCATGCATACGTTCATTTTTCCTTGCATGTCTGTTCTTTTCAAACGTCAACCATCTCAGGATATCGCGGTATTTTCTGATATTCCCTACATAACGTACCGGCTCATTCCAGCGCACCGGTTCATTCTGCAGTGATGGCTGCCAGTTTTCATTGCTCAATTTTATTAATGATTTCATGACATCATTCCAGCTATCAGGGTTGGCGCCATTCTTCTGAGTAATAACACGCACATGTTCCAGATGTTGCAAACCAAGATTATAAGCTGCAAGCGCAAACCATATGTTATCAGGATAGGGGATCCTTTCCGGTATCTTGTTCAACAAGTATTTAAAATAACGGGCTCCTCCATCTACGCTCTGCCCTGGATCAACACGATCAGCAACACCAAGATACTGCGCAGTATCCTGTGTAAGCATCATGAGTCCGCGTACACCGGTAGGCGAGCGTGCCGAAGGTTGCCAATGTGATTCCTGATAACTCATGGCCGCGAGCAGGGCCCAGTCAAGATCATAACCAGCAGCAGTTGTTTTGAACAATTCTTCGAACTCCGGAAGACGTTCATCGATACGGGCCAGGAAGGCACTGGTGTCTACATAGTCGAATGCAATGACATGCCCAAAATACCGTTCAACCAGCCTGTTCAATTCTCCGGTTTCTTCCAGTTCTTTGAAAAATTCAGTGATGGCCATATGCAGATTTTCATCATCACGATACAACCAGGCTACCGGTTGTGGCTTTGTAATATCAAAAGCAACACGAATGTCCGGATAAAGATGTTTGTAGATATTGACCTGCCGCGCATCGGCCACAGCAGATTTTATCTCACGATATTGCACCATACGTAACAGGGCATCGATATCCCTGTCATAATATGCATTCCAGTTCACTTGTGGATACTGGCCCTTCAATATTTCCATTTGTGTCAAACTTATCGCTGGACTCTGATTATTCACATCTGAAATGTTGGCTGGTCTCTCATCCCCTTTCCTGTAAATGAGTTGCTGTGGAGAACTGTAATAGGCAGGCCCGAATTTCAGGTTGCCCGTTGGTTTCACGTTCATCAGCGCGGCCCCGCCAATAGATGCCTTGTTATTCATCACCATATCGATTACTTCATGAGAACGATTTACTGTAATGAGTTTCAAATTAACATCAATGCTTTCAGCGAATCGTTTTGCCAGTTCATACTCAAACCCGGCAGGGCCAGTGGGGCTTTCGTAATATGTGGCAGGACTCTCCAAAGTGGCATATCGCAATTCCTTTGATGCAAGTATATGGTCCCAGTCCAGCCTGGTATCAGCACATCCGGCCATGCTTAAAAAAATCAATATCAGGCCTGTACCCCTGATACCATAAAGCTTCTGAAATTTCATATTAGATCCTGTTCGAACCCGGACATTGGATATTGTGATCGTCGGACAGTTTCATGTAAAAATAATTTTTGTCTTCACTGACGTATGTATAATTACCTATCTCATTGATTTTCAATGGTACAGGATTCTGCTTTATGCATTAATTGTGTAGAATCATGATATGGAGAGGTGCCAGAGTGGTCGAATGGGGCGGTCTCGACAAACCGGCAGGATTGCCGATTTGCACGCACGAAGTGCGCCCGTAGGGCGAGGCATACGGATATGCCGAGTGTAAACCGTTGTACGTGCATTTATAGAAACAATGGTTTCAGATTTGAAAACAATTTATATAAATACGGAGAGGTGCCAGAGTGGTCGAATGGGGCGGTCTCGACAAACCGGCAGGATTGCCGATTTGCACGCACGAAGTGCGCCCGTAGGGCGAGGCATACGGACATGCCGGTAGTGTAAACCGTTGTACGTAAATTAATGCACAACGGTTTTCGTCAGAAATATTTTTTTAAGTACAGAATTCGGAGAGGTGCCAGAGTGGTCGAATGGGGCGGTCTCGAAAACCGTTGTACGTTTGCGCGTACCGAGGGTTCGAATCCCTCCCTCTCCGCCATATTTCATTAAACACCAAAAGGTGTTTAATGAAATATGCGGCATGGGAAGTTTGATGAGAACCCTTTGGTTCGACAAATCCGCAGGATAGCGGATTTGGAGCGCATGGCGACCCCGCAAAGCGGGGTATGGTACGATGTACAGGAAGTACAAGTGTCGCGGGTGCAAGATGCACAGGAGCGACCAGGGATATACCGTAGCCAATCCCTCCCTCTCCGCCAATACCAAAAACTTTAAAATCATTTTTAAAAATTTTAAAAACTTATATATATTAATGAAAAATCTTTTGTTGTTACTCTCCTTGGTACTTGCATACACATCTTATGCTGAGCAACCCATCCAGTACACTTATGACGAAATAGCCTCGGGTGTTTTCTGGCATCAACTGTATGGTGAAGGTGGCTGGACATTATATTGCGGCCTTAAGTTTAACCGGCCCAACATATCTGAAGACATGAAGACGCTCGCTATTGAACACGTTTACACCACCATCAGGATGATACGCGCCCTTGATTGTAAAAGCCGGCGCCAATGTTATGAGCAGAATAAACAATTTTCAATCATGGAGGCCGACCTGCACAATCTTTATCCGGTACGGCTGGATTTGAGCAATGCATTATATGATTCCGAATTTGGCGACATAGAAGGTGATGACTGGCGCATCGAGGGCTGTGATTTCGAACGCAAAAATGGAGTTGTTCAACCAAGGCCTCTGGCGCGTGGAAATATTGCCCGGGCTATATTCTATATGCATGATCGGTATAAATTACCGGTCAAGAGAGACACCCTGCAAATCCTGAAGAAATGGAATAAAGAAGATCCTCCCAGCCAGCAGGAGATCGTGCGCAATGACAAGGTTGAAAAGATCCAGGGCAACAGAAACCCCTTTATTGATGACCACACCCTTGCTGACAAACTGTCTGTCCCGTAATTTTCCAGGAATACCCGCTGCATGGCTGGTGATTATTACCAGTATTTTTTTTGTTGTTTCCTGTGACAACAATACTGCCAGGGCCAGTGTCGTTACCCTGAATGGTTTAACGATGGGGACAACCTATACTGTCAAAATCAATGAAACCGGCAGATATAATGATCTTGTGCTGATCAAAAAATCGATAGATAAACTGCTGGAAGACCTGAATGCAAAGATGTCCACTTACCTGCCTGACTCGGAGCTTTCCCGGATTAATCAATCCAGCTCAGTAAACTGGATCTCCATTTCTAATGATTTGTATGCAGTTATTGAGACAGCCATAAATATCAGCAATCTCAGCGGCGGGGCGTTTGATATTACGATAGGGTCACTGGTTAATTTATGGGGTTTCGGCCCGGTGGAGAAGCAGGATATTATCCCTGATGATGGATTGATCCAGACCATGCTTCTCGATACAGGAATCGGCAAGATACATTTGAATGATGCCAACAGGTCAATAAGAAAAGACCGGGCAAATATCTATCTCGATCTCTCCGGGATTGCAAAAGGCTATGCTGTAGACCGGATCGCCCAACTACTGCAGGAGCAGTTTGCAATTCATAATTATCTGGTTGAGATAGGAGGTGAAATTCGGGCAAAAGGGGTGAATCCGGATAACCTGGCATGGCGTATAGGAATTGAAAAACCTGTCAGTAAGCTTAGGGCGATTGAGCGTATCATCAGTCTTGATAATACAGGCATGGCAACTTCCGGGGGCTATAGAAATTATTATGAGGAAAATGGCATTCACTACTCCCATATTATCGATCCGCGGACCGGAAAACCGGTTAACCATCAACTGGTCTCGGTTACGGTATTACATGCTGAATCCATGATTGCGGATGCATGGGCTACTGCATTGCAGGTATTGGGCCCGGAGAATGGAATGGCACTGGCAAACAGCCTTGGCCTGCCTGTATTTTTTATCGTGAAGCAACAGAATGGTTTTAGTGAATTGATGAGCGCCAGTTTCAAACAATATATTCACCGTACAGAGAAATGAGTTCTTGAATTCACTGCTTTTTTTGATGTTACTGGCGATCATTGTCTGGTTCTGGCAGGCAAATCTCCGTTATCGTGAATACGCTGTCCGGCAATGCAAGAAGATATGCCATGAAATGAATTTACAGTTACTGGATCAAACTGTCGCCCTGACATCGCTGAAATTCAGGAAAGATCAGAACAGGAAAATTAAAACCTTGCGCAGATACAGCTTCGAAATCAGCATGGACGGGGCCAATCGATGCAGGGGTTATATTATCCTGCTTGGTCTCAATATTATTCATACTGAGTTTGATCTGCCGGATGGCCCGGTAATATTACAAAAGAAGGACCTGATTACATATCATTAATCAATGTTATAATATTTTATTCAGTCTTGCTCATACTGATGCAAAACAGGAGTTTATAATGCCTTCATTCGACGTCGTTTCCGAGATTGACATGCATGAACTGAACAATGCAATTGATCAGACCAATCGCGAAGTCAGTACCCGGTTCGATTTCAAAGGGACCAATTCACGGGTAGAATTATCTGAAAATATTATTACATTAATAGCACCTGTAGAATTCCAGGTTAAGCAGATTGACGACATACTGCAAATCAAGCTGTCGAAGCGGGGTATAGACATAAAATGTCTGGAGCATGGAAAAGTTACTGAAAATATCAATGAAGCAAGGCAGCCGGTAACCATCCACCAGGGAATAGACAAGGAACTGGCAAAAAAGATTATCCGTATCATCAAGGATTCAAAACTGAAAGTACAGTCTGCCATTCAGGGTGAACAGGTACGCATTTCCGGTAAAAAACGCGATGATCTGCAGGAAGCTATTGCATTGTTGAAAAAAAGCAACATTGAATTGCCCTTGCAGTATGTGAACTTCAGAGACTAGATAGGCAACGGCAGGTTATTTGTATTGATTCAGATTCAATCTGACAGTATGTGTCTGGAAGGAAGGCACGATCATGTCCTCCCCCTCAAGGGGGGAGGGAATATTTTTTCCTCCAGGGGATGGGGATGCCGGAACCAGTCCGGCATGATGGGATTTCAATTTTCTCAATGTCTTTAACGGGCCGGTTTGAACAGGTGCCCAGCATCAAAAAAGAATGTTCAAACACTGTCTGTCAGATCAAATCAGGACTTATACAGATTATTTCCGGAAATCTGATTTAAGCTTCCTTGTCCAGTTGGGCAGCAACATCATCAAACAGGTTTTTTGTGGCTTTTTCTGCTGTTCTTTTGGCAGCCGCGGCACTTTCCCTGATACGCTTTATATGGTCTACCTGAGCAACTACCCTGTCAGGCTCTACCGCACGTTTTACCTCATCTTGCTTGAACTCCGCCAGATCTGATTCCACCTGTTTACGCAACATTTCTTCCTGTGCTTTCTGCCGTAATAATTCCTGTTCATTGACTTCTTTTGCTGCAGCTATGGTAACTTCAGCTTCCTGTACGGTTTCCAGGTTCTTCTGGGCCTGTTGTAACCTGGCCTCAACCGCCGTGATTTCATCTTCGACCTTTTTCTGAATTGCACGATCCTGCGTCGTATCTTCCTGTTTTTGTTTATCGCGCAATTTCCTTGTTTCCTCTTCTGCTGTCTTTCGCGTCGCCTCTGCCTGCTGTTTGCTTTTTTGTATTTCTTTCAGGGTTTCCTGTATCTGTCTCGATTGCTCTTCCAGTTTTTTACGTTCTTCCTGTAAACGTGCCTGCTCCTGGTCGCGTTCCTTATCAAACTGTTTCTTGTATTCCTGAATGATATTTTTCGCTTCTTTCTCCGCCGCGGCCCGGGCTGCGTCTGCCATGGCTTTTGCACGTTGGGCCTTTTCCAGTTCTTCACTGGCGCGTTCAAATTCCTCCGCCAATTTGCGCCTTTCTTTATCCAGCTTGAATTTGGCCTTGGCCTGTATGGCCTGTTCCATTTTGTCCTGTTCAACACGATTTTTTTCTGCTTCCTGTTCCAGCGCACGCCGCGATTCTTCCAGTTGCTGTCTGAGCTTGTCCGCTTCCAGATTTTTCTTTTTGGCCTCGGCCGCCTCTCTTTCAAGTTTTTCCCTCTCTTTCCTGATGTGCTCTTCAGCCTCCTGTTTCAATCGTTGCAATTTTTCCATCTCCTTGGCGTTACGATCATAGATTTTTTCAAGTTTTTCTTTTTCTTCCGCCAGCCTTTTTTCAGCCTCTTCTTTCATCTTCCTGATCTTTTCTGTTTCCTGCTCGCGTATTCTGGCTGCCTCTTTCTCAACGGCCTTTTTCTCGGCTTCAAGTTTCTTTTTCTCCGCTTCAAGTTTTTCCCGTACTTTCCTGCTTTCCTCTGCATCGCCATCATTTTCACCCAGTGCTTTCTCAATGGCTTCCTTGAGGTCCAGATTGGTCCTTTCGAGGTCAACCTCCAGCACCGAGGCGCGAATTTCCTTCTCAAGTGCATCATTTGCGGCTGAGTCTGCAGCACTGGCCTCTTTTGATATCTCCTGTGCTTTTTCTGCCGGTTTTTTTGCCGGTATTTCCGGGGGTTTCTTTTCCTGTTGGGTTACAGATTCGGGAGACTGGCTAATGAGGCTGTCATGTGGCACCGAGGAGAGCCCGTTCCTGAGAAAACAGACATTAAAACCGCGGTCCGTCAGTAAAAAAGTTGCGGCTGAACTGCGTCCGCCGGTATCGCAATAAATAATATATTTCCTGTCCTGCTGCAGCTTTTCAGTCTGCATACGCAGAATATTGAGAGGAATATTTATGCTGCCTTCAACCTGTGACTCCTGGTATTCATTCGGAAAGCGCACATCCAGCCAGCATCCCCCCTGCTCTACGATCTTATTCCCCTCTTCAAAAGTTACTTCTTCCAGAGTAGGTTTCTTTATCAGATTGATGAAATTGTCCTTGCTGAGTTGCATCAACACACCATCAGTCACCATGGTGATGGAAGCATTGCGTTTAGCATCGGTCAATAAGGCTTCTTCACCAAAACTGTCGCCGGCCCGAAGTTCAGCAAGTTTGATAGGTTTGGAGCCGGGAGAGGGTGCGCGGGCAACTTCACAACGTCCTTCCTGGATAATGTAATAATTATCGCCGATATCACCTTGCGTGATAACTGTATCACCCTTGTTATAGGATACCGGTTCAAGCAGGACAAATAATTGTTGTATGTTTGCTGTTGGTAATCGGCTGAATAATTCAGATTGCAGCATCTTCGTCATCCAGTCGACGGAATCTTCTGCTCCGATATCCGCAACTTCAACCTGGTCGCTCTCGCCGATATATCCACCGGAATTTTGTTCCTGATCAGCCACTATCAGCCTGTCCAGCGTCCCACGATTCAGGCGCATTACCACACTGTCCGATTTAGCCTTTGCCGAATACTGGCGCGGTTGCAATCTGGCCATCGCATACATTGCGCTTTGTGTACCGCTTACCAGGGTGCTTTGTACCGATTTATCCGCTAACAGTTCTATTTCACCATCCAGAAGATAATAGGTATAGCTGTCCTTGTCGCCCTGCTTGAACACAAGATCTTTCTTTTTGTGATAAAAGAGCTTCGCGATATTAATCACTTCATTCTGGGATTGCGGGGAAAGTTCGTTGACAGGGACCAACATCTTGATCAAATCAATATATTGTTCCTTGTCATCTATTTCTTTGGCTGCCATATTATTTTATCCCTGTGTGGCGGGAGAATAATGATAAAATGCGGTCAATAGTCATCAGGTGGTTTTTCATTAGAATTATATAACCTTGATGCCTGATAGCATACCAGCAAGAGCACTGAAGTTGTCCTGAATCATCAAATGACCACGCTGATCGAAACATTATCACAACTGAATCTGGGCATCAGTTTCCTGGCGCTGTTCGCGGCGCTGGTCGGCCTGTTACTGGTATTTTCAGGCATCCGGCGGTTCTGGCAACGGCGTATTGTAACCGGCACCCTGACCGGGACAGGCGGCCTGTGCCTGATTTCCCTCGCGACAGCATTCCTGTTGCTCGCATTAAATATTCATACTTATCATAGGCTTACATACGAAAAACCGATTGTTACTCTGGCCTTCCAGCAACTGGGTCCGCAAAAATATCAGGTCACAATGGAACAGATGGATCGAAACCGACCTGTAGACTTCATCCTGAACGGGGACGAATGGCAACTGGATGCGAGGATACTGCGCTGGGAGCCGGCATTGCAGATCCTCGGGTTCAACACAATTTACCGGCTGGAACGATTGAATGGCCGCTACAGCAAGATCGATCAGGAACTGGACCAGCCCAGGACGGTATATTCACTGTCTGCAGAACAGGGGCTGGATATCTGGTCGCTGGCGCGTGAATATCACCATCGGCTGCAATGGCTGGATGCCTATTACGGTAACGCGACCTATCTGCCTATGCAGGATGGCGCCCGGTTTATGGTGGCGATAAATCAGTACGGGCTGATTGCCAGACCTGATAACAAACCTGCCGAAGATGCGCTTTCCAACTGGGATTAATAATGGCTGATTTCGGTTTGACATTTCCGTATAACTGACTAATAGTTATAATATGAAAATCAAACTCCATCTTGTAATTGTCATTGCCCTTTTCATGTCCGTCAACACCAATGCGGCGGAACAGGAAGATTCATCTATGTCTTCAAGCCAATATAAACCCACAGCTGAACAAATGATCTTTGATGGTTTGATCTACCGGCCGCTTTCACTGGCCGGGACTCTGATTGGGACAGGCCTGTTTATCGTGACACTACCCTTCAGTCTGATAGGTGGTAACGCAGATGTAGCGGCCGAACGGCTGGTGAAAGAACCTGCAAGTGCTACATTTGATCGCTGCCTCGGCTGCCAGCCGGATTATTCATCTCATAATTCCCGTTAAGCATTCTTTCGCCGTGCCCGGGGCAGTTCTGTTTCATCTGTATTCAGTAATCCTGTGCTGTTTATTCCCCTCATTTTTATTGGCTGATGAACTGGAAGATCTTGTTACGGACAGCAAAATCCTGATCACATCCTACTCATCGCAGATGCAAATGGCCTATGAAACTGCATATAATTCGAAAAACCCTGTGGCTGTTGAGGAGGTTTGTAAAAAAGCTGCCACAAGTATTGCACGCAGTCTGGCTAAAGACGGGTGGAAAATTGGACGAACCAGTCTTGATATTTTAAATCAGGACAATGCGCCGGATCACATCGAGAAAAATATTCTTGATAATTTTAATGACAAGCAAGCCAGCGGCACAGAAACAGAAAAACTGTCCTGGTACAAATTCACCGAGGTCGGTAACCATA
>Ga0209002_10000411_pt1 | contig 34329 bp, 30 predicted proteins | sample Rifsed16ft2_FD_184010 | JGI IMG/M metagenome (GOLD analysis project Ga0209002, IMG submission 184010) | Soil microbial communities from Rifle, Colorado, USA - sediment 16ft 2 (version 2) | ecosystem: Environmental > Terrestrial > Deep subsurface > Rock core/Sediment | place: Rifle, Colorado...
ATGGAATAAGCACTTGCAAGCCCAAGACCGCTTCCTGCCTTTTTAGTTGTAAAATAAGGGTCAAATATCTTATTAAGATTCTCTTCAGATATTCCAGACCCTGTATCGCTAATTGCTATCTTCACATACTTGCCCTCTTTAACAAAGTATCTGTTATCAGCATAAGCATTAATATTTTCTGCTGATAATTCAACTGTCCCCCCTTCAGACATGGCGTGCCCCGCATTTATGACTATATTGTAGATGACCTGATTAATCTGCCCCTCATCAATATTTACAGGCCATAAATCATCAGGGATATTAAGACTGCATTTTACATTAGAGCCCCTGCACGCAAACTCTACATCATCCCTGAGTAATTTTATAATAGATATTGTCTTCCTGGCAGGTGTGCCGCCCTTAGCAAAGGTTAATAACTGATAAGTGAGGCTCTTTGCACCCTGAGAAGCCTTCTCACTATCAGACAATAACTTATATATAATATCATCGGGCTTGCATTTCTTCTTTGCAAGCGAGATATTCCCAAGTATCCCTGTCAAAAAGTTATTAAAATCGTGTGCTATACCCCCTGCAAGGATGCCTAAAGACTCCAATTTTTCGAGTTTTATAAACTCATCCACTCTTCTCTTACGTTCGGAGATATCACGCAATAGACCTATGACAGCAGGCTGTCCATGCCAGAAAGTTCTTGAGCATGTTGCCTCTGCCAGTAAACTATTACGGTTTTTTTTGACGATAGCAATCTCAGAATGACCAATTGGAACAGTTCCATCAATTCTCTCTCCAAAGCGTTCCTTTGCTGCCTCACAAAAATTAGGATGTATAAGGTCAAAGATATTCATCTTAAGCAGCTCTTCAACGCTATAACCTGTCATATCCAATAATCGTCTATTCACATAGGCAAATTTGCCTTTATCTGTAACTATCATAATGCTGTCATTTGCATTATCTGCAAGTGACCTGAAATTTCCTTCAGATGCCTGTAATTCCTCTGTCCTCTCCCTTACCTTTCCCTCAAGCTGTTCATTGATTATCTGCAGTTCCCTCTGCATCATTATCAAATCATGGTTTTGCTGGACAGCATTCTCATAGGTAGAAAGTAAAAATGTTAAAATCTGTCTTCTATTGGAGGTTATGTTATAGCGCTCACCTGCGAATGTTACATCTAACTCTGTCAGCTCTTTCCCTCTGTCTTCATGTTTCAAGCTTGAAATGAGCAATTTAATCTTTTCCTGAAGATATTGCTCGTCATAAGGCTTTGTAAAAAAGCCGTCTGCAATTACAGATGCCTTGCGGACAATATCCTTCTTATCTTGTAATGACGTTATTAATATTATTGGCGTCTTTTTTAATGATTCATCCCTCCGTATCTCAGAAGCCATCTCATAACCGTCCATTACAGGCATGAGAATATCAGCTATTATGAGTGTAGGTTTTATCCTCCTCGCTGCCTCAAGCCCCTCCCTGCCGTTTCCAGCAGTTACAACACTATAACCCTGTTCCTCAAGCATATATCTCAACTGTTCAGCCTGTGTCGGACTATCCTCAACAACAAGGATATTGAGTTTCTTATTTATTATATCCTCTCGCTTCTTTATATTCAGGATTGTGCTGATACGGGTTAAAAGGAGTTCCTCGTTATATGGTTTTGAAATAAAGTCATCCGCACCACTCTCAAGCCCCTTAATAACCTCTCTTGGGTCAGAAAGCTGGGTTAACAGGACAACAGGTATATCCCTTAATCTATCATCACCCTTAATCATCTTGCACAACTGATAGCCGTCCATCTCGGGCATAAGGATATCGGCAATAACAAGGACAGGCTTCTGCCTTTTCAAAAAATCAAGGGCATCCTTTGCAGTATAGGCAATAGAGATGCCATAACCGATTGGCTTAAGGATAGACTCAAGCTGTCTTGCCTGAGTCTCGCTGTCTTCAACAATCAGAATGTAACTTTGTAAATTCATATAATTAGTGGTCAAGTGGTCAAGGGTTCAAATGATTGACTGGAAACCTTTTTGTTAACCTATATATTTCTAAACATAGCTGATAAGACTTCTGCCAGACTTTCAATTCTTTGTAATTTTTTAACATTCACTTGACCCCTTGACCCCTCGAACCCTTGACCCCTTTCTTTTCACTCCCTCCCTGCCAGATTTTCCAGTGTTGATGCGATTTCTTCTGGCGAGAGGACAAATGTCGCGCCATTAAGCCTTACAGCCTCTCCCGGCATTCCGTAGACAACAGAGCTTTCCTCATCCTGTGCGATTGTTACAGCGCCATTCTCCTTCATCATCTTAAGCTCCATTGCACCATCCTTCCCCATGCCTGTAAGCAGAACTCCTACAGCCTCTCCATCAAATGTATTTAAGATAGAGCGAAACAGATATGATACAGAGGGTCTTATCCCATTTTCAAGCTTAGCCTTGCTCATCCTTATTCTCTCCTCACTGTCAACACCGAGGTGATAATCATCCTGTGCAAAGTATATATGTCCGGGGAGGAGATGCTCGCCATCAACTGCTATATGGACAGGAAGCGATGTAGCCTGTCTTATCCAATCTACAAACCCTTCAAGAAATCCTTTTGATATATGCTGGACGACCAGTATGGGTGCTGGATAACCCTCTTTAAGCCTTGAGAGGATTAACTGGAGGACAGGTGGACCCCCTGTAGATGCACCTATAGCAATAACCTTAATCCTCCTTATCCTCTTGTGATGAAGAGCAGTTTTGGCTTTTTCTCTATACTGATAACTCTCCTTTTTCCACCGCCTGATAACCTTTACCTCTGACATCAATTTAACAGTTTGGACAAGCTCATTTTCTATTTTTTCGCATTCAGAATGCCCCTCGCCAAACGGCTTCTCAAGAATTGCAACTGCACCTGCATCTAAAGAGCGAAATGATTTTTCCACATCACTTTTGTTATAGCTCGCTGTTACAATAACAATTGGAACAGGACGTGTCTCCATAATCCTGCGGGTTGCCTCAAAGCCGTTCATATTCGGCATGTTAATATCCATTGTGATTACATCAGGTCTAATCTCTCCGACAAGCCTTACCGCTTCTTCTCCGTCCTTTGCAAACCCTATAACTTTAATCTCTTTATCTCTTTCAAGTATATTTTTAATATAAGTGCGGACAACTGCCGAATCATCAACAACTAAAACATTTATCATTTATATAAACCTCCTCACTACTTCAAGCAGATTGCTCTGGTTAAAACTGCTCTTCACTATATAGGCATTTGCACCGACATCAATCCCCCTCTCCCTGTCCTCCCTTGATTCAAGGGCTGTTACAAGGACAACGGGGAGTTCCTCAAACTTCTTATCACTGCGGACCTTAGCAGTAAGGTCAAAACCATTCATCCTCGGCATTTCAATATCAGATACAACCATATCAAAGTCCTCTGTCTTTAATGCCGTAATTGCATCAATCCCGTCAACTGCAGTCCTGACATTATAGCCTGCAGACTCAAGTATGTTTTTGAGCAATACCCTTGAGGTAATAGAGTCTTCAACAACGAGTATTGATTTTCTTTTAATCTCTCCACCCTCAGCAGGGACCGATGCCTTTGGTAAAACCTCAACCTCTACAGCCGTTCTCATCAGGTCAGGGATATTCAGGATTGGGACAGGCTTCCCTAAACCAAAGACTGCCGCACCTGCGATGTTTTTCATATTCTGCAATTGCCTGCCAAGCCCCTTGAACATCACCTCCTGCTCACCAACGACCTCATCTACACCAACGGCAATCCTTTCTCCATTAACATTGATTATTAAAAGGCATGTAAATAATGGACTCCCTCCCTTCTCCCTTCTGACAGGGAGTCCAAGGATATTGCTGAGATAGACAAATGAAACTGGCACCCCGTTATAGGTTACGGTCTCTCTGTTTTCAACTGTCTTAATCTCATCATTCTTAACCCTGTTTACAGCCTCAACATTGGAGTCAGGAAGGATAAAAGGCTGGTCAGAAGTCTTTACCAAAATCCCCCTGAATGTTGCAACAGTAATCGGGAGGACGATTTTAAACTTTGTGCCGATATCCGGCTTTGACTCTACGGATATAATCCCATTCAGTTTCTCTATCTTTTCCCTGACAATTGCAAGCCCTAATCCCCTCCCTGATAAATCTGTAACTATAGGGCTTGTTGAAATTCCTGATTTGAATATAAGAGAGAGCGCCTCATTCGTATTTAATCCCTTTGCCTCCTTCTGTGATAATATACCCCCCTTCACGGCAACTTTCTTTACCTTTTCAATATCAATCCCTGCACCATCATCTGATATGAGCATTTCAACCTTGCCGCCGGTTATATGCTGTATCTCAATTGTAATAGTCCCCTCCCTCTTTTTTCCATTTTTTAATCTGCTCTCTGGCTTTTCAATACCGTGGTCAATACAGTTTCTGACAAGATGAATGAGCGGAGTCTTTATCTCCTCCAAAACCCTCCTGTCAATCTCCTCCCACTCCCCCTTTATCACCACATCCGCCTCTTTGCCAAGCTCATGTGATATGTTGCGGACATGAAGCGGAAAAACCTCCAATATTGTGAAGAAAGGGAGGAGCATTGCACTTTTCATATCATAGAGCAGGTTGTCAACCATCCTGTTAATCGTCTTATTAAACTGCTTTGCAGATTTCATAAGCGATGAGAGCCTGCCTTCAATTGTTTTTATCTGTGCCTGAGTCCACTCCAAATATTCACTGAGCTTCAAAAGCACATTCTCATCTAATACCCTGCCCTCTCCACCACCTTTATCTGCTTTTATCTGATGCATCTTTGGGATATCAATGAATACCTTTTTACACTCTCCCTTTAATGAGTCAAAGATATTATTTATCTCTCTCAGGTTTTCAACCTGCTGGCTTGCTATAAATTTTGTGGCAATCATCTCTTCAGTCTGCAAGAGTATTGACTTCAGTCTCGCAGTTGGTATCTTTACGGTCTCTGCTATCGATACAGGAGTTTGAACAGATGGTCGGACATCCACCTTTTCAATATCCTTTTGTTTGATTTCAGACGGCTCTCTGCCTGTCTCAATATTTGAAAGTCCTTTCACTATCTTTGCAATATCCTTTTTTTCAACAGGAGACTGCCCTTCTTCTGCTGATAAAATAATCCTGTCAATAAGTTCAATTGCATTAAAAATGATTTCAAAATCCCCTTTTGCAAGTTCAATCCTTCCCTCCTCTTTCCAGACAGAAAATACATTTTCAAGTGTCTGGCAGATTACTTCAACATCTGTCAGATTGACAGCCCTCGCAGCACCCTTAAGACTGTGTGTCCCGCGATATACATCCTCAACTATATTCATCTGGATATTTTTAGGCGGTAATTTCTCAAGCTTAACAATCTCTGAAGCTAATGTATTGAGGATGTCCCTTGCCTCAACCTTAAATGTTAAGAAAAGCCTCTTCTTTATGTCATTTTCCTTTTTCTCAGCCATAATATAATAAATACTAAATTCTAATATCTAAATACTAAATCCAAATGCTCTAAACTATCTTGTTTGTAATTTTGGTCATTTGTAAATTTGAATTTGTTTAAGAATTAGTGCTTTGAATTTAGAATTTGATTTGTAATTCATATTGTGTAGTACCCCACCATCTCCTTCAGCTTCTGCCCAATTTCATTTAGGCTCCGGACTGTCATCTCCACCTGTTTTGTGCTGGCGGCATTCTGGGCGGTAGCCTGTTTTATGTTTGCCATCGCAAGGACCACCTGATCCATCCCTACTAACTGCTGTTGGTTTGACGCAGAAATCTGCACTACTGCCTGTGACGCCTCTTCAATGCTCCTTGTAAGCCCTTTTATGGCATCACCAGTTCCAACAGACTGCTTTACCACAGCTTCAATTGACCTACCCCCCTTCTCCGTCGCCATAACTGCCGTGCTTGTTGACTTCTGTATGTTATTTAAGATTGTCCTTACCTGCTTTGTTGCCTGTCTTGACTGCTCTGCAAGATTCTTTATTTCATTTGCAACCACGATAAAACCCTTCCCCTGCTCCCCAACCTTTGTCGCCTCAATGGCGGCATTCACCGCAAGAAGATTGGACTGCTCAGCAAGGTCATCAACAGAGGCAATGATTTCACTTATTGCCTGATTGTGCTCACTTAATTTTATAATCGTCTCTGCAATATACTCCATCTGCCCTTTAATCCTGTTTATCCCCTCTATTGTTTCATTTACGAGATTTTCGCCTGTCTTTGATATCTGAACTGCATTTTGTGCAACCTCTGTAACACGCTTTACCTTTTGATTTGAGACAGTCGCCGCCTGTTTAACCTCCTCCGCTGTTGTTGTCGTCTCATTAACTGCAACTGCAGTCTGCTCTGTGCCAGCGGCAAGCTGTGTTACTGTGGTAGCAATCTGACTTGATGACGATGTAAGGACATTTATAGCCTCAGCAATATCCCTTGTCTGTTTTTGAAGTCTTTCTACCATTGTTCGGAATGTCTGTGAAAGGGCTCCTACCTCATCGCTTCTATCTTCTACAGTGTGACTTACTGTCAGGTCCCCTGATGTAATCCTCTCTGCAACCCTGGATATATCAATTAGAGGCTTGGCAATAATCCTGTTCATGTAAAAAGCTACTGCAATGCCGCCAAATACGGCTATAATTCCAACATTTATGAAGTAGTCAGCAGTCTGCCTTGCAGTTTTTTCTGATTCTTTCATATGACTCTGAGCCTCTTCGTTTGCATATCTTACAAGTTCATTTGTGAGAGACCTTATCTTTTCAAATCTTTCTGTCTGTATTCCAAATGCCAGTTTTTTTGCATCATCAAGTTTCCCGTCATAAATAAGAGGAATAATCTGGGTATCCCTTGTCTCTTTGAATGCAAGCCTTACCGCATTCAACTCTTCAAACCTGTTTAGAAGAACAGTATCTCCCCTGTTACGCTCTATAAGACCTTGCATTCTTTTTTCAATACTTAAAGCATATTCCTTTATATCCTGATGCAATTGCTCCTTCGCTGTTCTATCTGCGGCATTTGTCATCATTACTAATGCAAGCCGTATCTCATCCTCATTTGACCTGAGCCTGAGGAGGTCAACAGAGTTTGCAAACTCTGAATAAAATATATCCTTTTGAAAATCTTCTATTCTTGTGATTCCCCTCTTTGCTGTCACGATGACAACTAACAAGATAGTGATAACAACAGCAAATGCTGCAAAAAATTTAACCCGTATCGGCAGATTAACAAACCATTTCATAATTTATTCCTCCTCTTTAGCTTATAGCTGATAGCTGTCAGCTTTCAGCTTTATGTTATACATTCTCATTCACAATTATACTCTTATCTATCAAAAGTCTCTCTGCATCAAGAATAACCTCCCTCTCCTTTGTAACCCCCTTTAAATACTCCTCACGGATACCAGTCAATGTTGGAAGTGACGGCTGAAGCTCGTTCAATAGGATACTGCGGACACCAACTATTGAATCTGCGAGAATGCCAAACTCAATTTCAGCAGAGTGGAGTATTATAGCCTTATTTAAGTCAGTGAGCCCTTTTTCAGGGAGGTCAAAGAATTTCTTTATGTCAATGACTGAAAGAATCTCTCCTCTCACATTTATAATTCCAAGGACAAAGGAAGGTATGCCGGGGATAGGGGTAAGCTCTGTCAACGGATAAACCTCACGGACATATTTCAGCTCAACCCCATATCTCTCATATGCAAGCATGAATTCCAGCACCTCAATAGATTCCTCTTTCTTTAATCCCTCATTTGACTCAAGGGCAGTTATCTTTGCCCTCTCCTTGAGGATTCTATCCCTCTCTTCCTTGCTCGGCTGAAACCCCTTATCAGAAGTAATCTTTGCTGATTCCAGACGGCTGTGTATTTCTTCCCAGTTAATAGCCATTATTTTCTCTTTAATAGGATTTAGTGTTTTGAATTTAGTGCTTCTCCTAATGCGTCCTCTCCGATACCATTATTGACTCTATTATTTCAGATAATCTCCCTGCCGTAATCCCATCAGATTCAGGTATAACCTCTTCATCGTTGTAGCTTGATAAAAGCTCAATTGCATTTCTAAAATATCTCTTTGAGGTCTTTAATTTACCTCTCCTGACCATTAGATTTCCAAGCATAAAATATGCAAGTATGAAATCATTGTCAAGGTAAATCGTTTTCTTCAGAGACTTGACTGCATCCATCATTCTCCCCTGTTCAATAAAGATTGTGGCGAGGAGGTAATGATAATATGGATTGAGCTTGTCAGATGAGATTGCCTCTTCGCACCACTTCAGGGCGTCATTGAGCCTCCCCTGATTTGCATACCCTCTTACCAGCATTGAAAGAATCTCTGCCTTGTCCTCATCCTTCAGAGACAAACCCGAAATCTTTCTCACTGCATCATCATATCTCCCCTGCTCAAAGATTTTTATAACATCCTTCCTTAAATCCATACTCTCACCTCCCTCTTTTTTTATATCATTTTTTATTTCTATCTTTTCTCTCTCCCCGTCTTTAACTGATTTTAAAGGTCTGTCAGTGCCAATCCATCTCTTGACGAATGGAATATATGGTGCAAACTTTTCTGGTTGAAAATCATCTGAAATGCCAACCTTTTTAGAGAGTTTTCTATATACAACTGTTTCATCAATGCTGAGAGGGGCAAATTTAGATGCCGCCGATTTAATAAAATCCGTAGGCCCAACTAATAGCCAGCCCTTATCAACAAGAGAGTTATAAAAGCCATTAACCACCCTGTCTGCCAGCTTCGGAGAAAAATACATAAGGACATTATGGCAGAAGATTATATCCATGCCGTTTGTATTGTTTAAAAGCGAGGGGTAAACATCTTCAGCGAGATTCAGATATTCAAACATCACCATATTTTTAAGAACCGGGATTATCCTGTAATTGCCTTCCTCCGTCTTCTTAAAATAACCCTCTTTAACCCATGAAGGGGTGCTGCGGAAAGACCAGTCAGTGTATATCCCTTCCACCCCCTTTTTAAGCAAATGCGGATTGATGTCTGTTGCAAGGATAGTAATTTTCCAGTCATTAATATCAGGAATCATCTTTTTAAGCAATATCGCAATTGAGTGTGCCTCCTCACCGCCGCTGCACCCTGCACTCCATATCCTCAAATACCCTGCATCCTGCCTTGAGCCAATCAATTCAGGGAGTATCTTCTCTTCAAGTATCTCAAAATTTTTCTTGTTGCGGAAAAAGTATGTCTCTCCGACTGTGAGATGGCTTGACAGAATCTCAATGTGCGCCCTTGCCAGCTTTGCTGACATGAACCAGCTTATAAACTCTAATGGATTTTTATATCCAAACTCAGCTGAGGCAGATTTAATTTTCCTTTCAAGGTCGCTCCATTTGGACTCTGGGAAGTGCAATCCCATAATGGATGCAATAAATTCACTCAATTGGGAAAGAATAGTGTCTGAAATTTGACTTGTCATTTTTTATTCATTGCATCATTCAGTGTCTTTTCCTCTTCAAGAGACAGAAACTTATCAATATCATGGATGAGTATAATGCCATCCTCAAGTTTTACAACACCTTCAACATACTCAATTCCAGATATAATCTTATCAGCCGTTATTATCTTATGTTCAGGAAATTCAAGGACACCAGCAACATTATCCACCAGTATCCCCAATAGTCTTTTTTTTGAATGTGATATGACGATGTGGTCATTAAGATTAACTTCCTTTTCGGAGAGATTGAACCTCTTGCGGATATTTACAACAGGGATAATCTGACCATGAAGGTTTATAACACCTATGACAATATCAGGGGCTTTAGGGAGTGGAACAATCTCAATTATGCGGATAGCCCTTTCGACTGCCGAGAGCGGCAGTGCAAATCTCTGGCTATCAAGGGTAAAGACGACAAGCTGAATTGAAGCGTTCATAAGAACCCTCCCACTCTGCGGTTTATCAGATTTTGTTCAACTACGCCTTAACTACCGCTTATAACTGCTTCTGAAATCTTTATTGATGGTGAGCCTATTCTTCCAAAGAATCTCAAGTCATCTGCAATAGCCTCAACACCTTTCATAAGCTCCAATATATTCCCTGCCATAACCACACCTCTTACAGGAAATGAGAATTTACCATTCTCTATCCAATGCCCTGCAATTCCAATAGAGAAATCGCCTGATATGGGATTTGCGGTGTGGACACCCATTGCCTCTGAAATATGAATACCTTTATCTATACCCTTTATTAAATCCTCCATTGATATATTCCCTTTTTCAATAAATAGGTTTGTAATTCCAACACCCGGAAGCCCTTTAAACCCTCCCCTCACACCATTGCCTGTGGATGCCGTTTTCCACTTATTTGCCGTATATATGTTGTGAAGAAAAGCCTTAAGATAACCCTTTTCTATTAATAATGTCTTTCCTGCAGCAGTCCCCTCTCCATCCACTGGTGCAGAGCCAATGCCCCCTTCAAGTGTGCCGTCATCAATCAGATTTATTATCGGTGATGCAACATTAGAGTTTAGCTTATCAGACAGCATAGACTTTCCTTTCTGAACAGAATCAGCAGAAAGGGATGAAGATAAAATTCCTATAAAATCACAAGAGACCTTCGGGTCAAGAATAACAGGGATGCGGCAGGTATTAATCTTTTTTGCTCCAAGCATATCAATTGCCTTTCTCGCCGCCTCTATGCCGACTTCATCTGTCTTTAGACTATCATAAAACCTGTTGTAATCAAACTCCCACCCTGTCTCAGAATTTCCATTCTCCTCTGCTACAAGCATTATACTTGTAGAGCAGACAGTATCACTGTAAATAGATTTTACCCCATTAGAGTTCATAAGAACCCTTCTATATTCTGAATCCTCATAAGATGCGTGTCTTATATTCTTTATCCTTTTATCATACTGGCGGGCAGCCCTCTCCAGCCGCATACATCTTTCTATCTTTTCTTTTTCACCTATTCCTTTAAGTTTGTCATCATATAATTTCTTAATATATGCCTCTTTGGAGGGTTTTGAAAAGGAGATATCGGCATCTACTTCATTGTTTGCTGCATTCTCAAATGCCTCTTTTATAAGCCTGTCTATTGAAGGAGGGGAGTTATCAGATGTATATGAAAATCCCAATTTGTTTCCCAACAAAATTCTTAAAGATAATCCACGGCTTGCAGCAGACTGAAAGGAATCTACAGCCTGCTCCTTCACCTCAATAGAGATAGATGATTCTTCAATGGCAAAAACCTCTGCACTGTCAGGTTTCTTTTTAAAAGCCTTGTTTAAAATTTCTTCAGCAATATTTACAATTTCCATTTTAACTCCTTATTATGCTATCGCCTTTTCCTTCACTATCGTAAAGTCAATCAGGTCAAGAGGATTTTTTGTTGTCCTTTTCCCAGCGTCAAGTATTTCAATAGCAACAATCCTTCCATCTTTTGAATAATCTACTACTAAGCCATCAAGTTCAACTGATTCAGCTATTTGCTCTTCAGCTATAAATTCAATATTGAGTAAATCATATTTTGGGTCGTATTCTATCTTCATTTCTCCTCCTTCCAATAACGGTTAATTTGTGAGGTAAAGTAAGCCGTTACTACAATATATACTTCGTCTTTCTTTTCAAATACAACTCTTAAAAGATATTTCTTATTCTCTATAATAAACATCTTCTGTGCTACCTTTCTACCTCCATAACCATCTACCAGTTGCACAGGACTACTAATAGTTTCTTCTATCCACTCTTTTCTAATACCTCGCCTTTTAATCTTTCTTTCTGCAATAGGAATAATTTCAATTTTCATCACAAATATATCATTTGCTTAACAAATAACAGCATTTCAAGATTTTTATAATTAGCTCCTTATCCATGTCCGCCAGTCGTCTCCAATATCCCCTCTCCTCTTATACCTTTCCATTGCATTTTTACAGAGACATTCTCTATCCATCTGCATTAGTTCTTTCAAAGCCGCCTTAATAATTTCTGGGAACTTTAACATAATCTTATCTACCCTCTCTCTTTCACCTTTATTCTGCATCCCTTCAAATAGTTCACCCTCTTCATAGCTTCTATTTTCAACACCCTCAGCATAATTTGTGAGATAGCAGACAGATGCGTAGCACATCTCAAGTTCCCTTGCCAGAAATGCCTCAGGAACAAGGGTCATGCCAACCAAATCACCGCCTAATATTTTATATTTTCTTATCTCTGCCGCTGTCTCAAGCCTTGGCCCCTGTGTGCAGACATAAACTCCTTCATCATGATAATTTCCTTTTGTCTCTTTTAAGGCTTTAGATAAGGCATCTCTAATTTCAATGCAAAAGGGGTGTGATTGACGGATAAAACCTATTCCGGTACCGTTGAAAAATGTGTATTCCCTCCCCCTTGTCTCGTCAATTATATCATGTGGAATAACAAAATCTCCAACAGAATATTTCTGATTAATTATGCCCGGTCCCGACCATGAGATTATCCTCTCTACACCGCACTCCTTTAATGCCCATATATTCGCTCTGTAATTTACAAACGGGGCAGAGACTTCATACCCATTCTCACCATGTCTTGATAAAAATAGAAAGCTGATATCTTTATCTCTAAATCTATGAATAGATGCGCTCTCACCAAATGGTGTAAAGAGCTTATGACACTCAAGGTCAACACCAAATCCTTCATCCTTTAAAAGATTATATGCCCCGCTCCCGCCAATTATTGCAAATTTGTCGGTCATAAATAAATAGGATTCAGAGATTCAAGGGTTCGAGGGTTTAAGTGTTTCCCTTGACCGCTTGTATCCTTGACCCCTTGAACCCTTACCTCTTAAATCCATCTTTCAATAGTTCGCTTATCTTCATTACTTTTATATCACCTTTCAGATTTGCCATTATTACCTCAATATCATCACCAAATTCAAATATAACCTGCCTGCATGCACCACATGGAGAGGCTGGCGGCTCGGAATCAGTTACAACAGCGATTTTTGTAAACTTTTTATATCCTGAAGAAATGGCATTAGATATTGCAGACCTCTCGGCACATATTGAGAGTCCATAAGATGAGTTTTCTACATTACAGCCGGTAAAGATTTTTCCATCTATAGTCAACACTGCCGCACCGACCTTGAAATTAGAATAAGGTGCGTATGCCTTCTTTCTTACAATCTTTGCTTCTGCCAACAAATCTTCCATACAGGCTAAATATTATCAATGATGGATTTGTTTTGCAAGGATGATTATGTTAGAATTTTTCCCATGTTTGTATCCGCTATCATACCTGCTGCAGGCTCTGGAATCCGCATGGGAGGAAAGGTTCAGAAACAGTTCCTTGAACTTGCAGACAAACCAATATTAGCCCATACACTTTTAAGATTTCAAAAGACTGATTTGATAAATAACATCTATCTTGTTGCACCAAAAGATGCTCTTGAATACTGCAAGACTGATATTGTTAAAAAATACAAAATCACAAAGGTAGTTGAGGTTATTGAAGGCGGAAAGGAGAGGCAGGACTCTGTATATAATGGATTGGTGAGGATTGAACCAAAAACTGATATTATAGTTGTCCATGATGGTGTCAGGCCATTTATAACTGAGGAGATAATAAAGGAATCTATAGCAGAAGCCGATAAACACGGAGCGGTCATTGTAGCAATTCCTGAGAAGGATACAGTTAAAGAAGTTTCTGATGGATTAATAGTAAACACATTGAATCGCAAGCTGTTATGGAGAACCCAAACTCCACAGGTATTCAAAAGGGATGTCCTTGAAAAGGCATTTAAGAAGGCAATTGATGATAAATATTATGGCACAGATGAGTCATCCCTTGTTGAGAGAATTGGATTTCCTGTCAGAGTTGTCAAAGGTTCTGATTTTAATATAAAAATAACTACGTCTGAGGAGTTGATTCTCGGCAATGCAATTTTGAATTATCACTATGTAAAATAGCACGATGGATGTTATGTGCCTGATAAACATCATTTCTCATAAAATATGCTGGTGCCATCCCACTCCATGTCAGGCGGATTATGGAGTAAATCTGCAGTAAGATTAATATAGAACTGGTAAAGATAGCAGTTAGGGTTCCTCGTCTTTAATTCAAGAAATCGTGACATTGCCATATCCCACTGTCTGTTACGATAGTATTTCAAGCCTTCGTGGTATGCATTCAACTCATCAAGTATAGCCAGGCTTATGCTCCCGCTTTTTCCTATTGGTTGATAAATTACAATTGGTGTCGTCTTACCTTTGACAATTACTTTATCTAACTCCCGGAATATAAAACCCGTAGACATTGCCTGTGTTGACTCGCTCACTATGATTGAAACACCATATTTTTTACTCAGTCCTTCCAATCGCGATGCCAGATTTACTCCATCACCAATAACAGTATAATTAAGGCGAGTTTGCGAGCCCATATTTCCCACAACTACAAGGGCTGTATTTATTCCAATACCCATGTCAAGTCTGGGAAGTCCTCGCTGCTCAAAATCAGAATTCAGCTCGTCAAGTGCATGGCACATGTTCATTGCCGTATTGATGGCACGTTCTGCATCATCATTATGCCGCAGGGGCGCACCATAAAGTGCCATTATGGCATCACCGATATATTTGTCCACTACCCCTCCATTTAACTCTACAACAGCACTGACTTTAGTCAGATAGGTATTCAGGAGGGATAGTATATCTTTTGGAGAACGGTGTTCACAAAGAGTTGTAAAATTTCGTAAATCTGAGAATAAGACTGTAACTTCACGCTCCTCTCCGCCGAGCTCTATCTCTTTGCTTAATAATTCCTCAGCTACAGCCACTGATACTACCTTACCCAGGAGGTTGCGCACACGATCTCTTTCAGCAAGTCCCTTTATCATTTTGTTGAAGGTGTCAGCAAGTTTGCCAATCTCATCCTTCTGTTTAATAGTAACGAATCTTGTATAATCACCATCATCTACTCTACTCATCCCTTCAGCTAAGGTCAGCACAGGCTTAGTAACTGTACGGGCAATCAATATTCCTCCGCCTACAGATAACATAAGACCAATAGTGAACAATCCCGCAAGAACAAACCGTAATCGCATATAAGGCTGTAGCGCCTCAGGGAGGGAACGTTGGAGCACAGCAATCATCCTGAAATTTCCCCCTTCAAACAGAGATGTTACAAGGGAAATGTATTCTACATCGTTTATAATGAGCGGCATGCTTTCATTAATATTCCATGTTTTCTTTTGTAATCTCTGGGGTAATTGAATGCGTAAATCAGCAGGCAAAGTGGATGCAAAAATTGTCCAGCTATCCTCCGATTCAGCCATTAACAAGGATATATGAGATTGGGTCAACTTTTGCAGATTTTTTGCAAAAAGGTCATCTATGAGGAATCCAATACATATCCATGCATCTGGCACAGGAATGAGGAGTGGTACTACAACCATCTGGTAGGGTCGCTTATCAATAAATATTACAGATGCTGCTTCGCCATATTCATTAGATTCAGCTGCTTTAATAAGTTCTGGGAACGGGAATGGAACTGCCGCTATATCTGGATGAAATGTATCCGCAAGAACAATGCTATCAATGGATACAAGCATCATTGTATCAGCCTGGATTCGGGTTCTATGATTATCTAAAGCTGACAGGATAGTATTGCGGTCATATGTGGCATAGGCTGACTTGAATGCAAAATCGCTGGATAACAGCCTCGCCGCCTCAAGCAAACGTTGGTTTCTTTCAGTAATCAGTCTTTTAAACACCCCCGCTGTAACTTCCAGGGCGTCATCAATCTGCAATCTGGCACTCTTTACACTAACTGTATTAACAGCAAGAAAAATAGCAGTCAGGACAATGATAAGAAGACCAAGAAAGAAGGTGAGGATACGCGACCTAAGAGTTTGAAACTGAAATTGAAAATGCAAGTTTAACGATACCCCCCAACTGATGCTGTTGGTGCGCGCCACTGACGCAATATCTTTATCTGATTAATTGTAAATATGGCCTCTTCAGGACTTTCTTCTGTGGTAGTAATCTGCTTTTTAATGGATTGTGGTTTTGTCTTCATCCCAGAGTGCCATATTTGCACATCATATTCACCAGATGGAAGATTACCGATTTTTACTTTGCCATCCGCACCAGTAACTGCATAGAAAGGTGTCTCCAATATAAATACATACGCTGACATCCAATCATGTATATTGCATCCCAGCACAACAACTCCTGGTTTATCAAATATTACAGGATTGGATGGGGTTCCTATATATAGTGGTATCTCAAACTTTTTCGTCTGCGAAAAAGAGTATACATGATGCCGTGTTTGGTCATGATTAGGAAAATATACAGCAGTTCCTACTTTCACTGGTATGACATAAGGAATAAACTCTTTATCTATTTGATCTATTATAGTCCTGACATCGGTGGATGTCTTGGAGACTGCATCATCTTTTGCTACAGCATATACTACAGCATCTTTAATCGGTCTCCCTTTCTCATCCCTGACAGTAACCTCCAGGACCCCTGAAAAAGAAGCAGATGAAGCTCCAGTGAGTAATATTGTAAGGACTATAAGAACCCAGAATTGTTTTTTACTCCACATATATTTTAAATTAAAAAATCAGACAGGATAACAGGATAAACACAGAATAATTTATCATTTTTTATCATGTTAATTCTGTCAAAAAAGAAAATTCCTATACTTTTAAATTAAAAGCTGTAAATGAAGCTTACACGGATAATTGAGTTCAAATAATCAAGATAATAGGCTTTTCCGTTCTGTTGCTGATAACCAACATTCAGAGAACCATGTCCATCAAAGAAGGAGTAGCTTGCCAGAAGGGATATCGTATTTGCTTTACCAGCCAATCTGTATATACAGAACTGCTCACCAAAGGCATTGTCAGTTGTTATAGCCTTAACATCCTCACTGGCAGATATTCGGGTGATATTGTTATATGTATAGGCTGAATCAAAATCACCATACCAGTAAGAATAGCCACCTGTTAGCAGCATTCTGTTCGTAAGTATATAGCTCCCTTCTATTGACAGAGTATAGCCTCTTTGGTCAAACACATCCGTTTTCCCGTCCCTCAAATTATAGACATATCCTATTCTGCCATCAAGTTCTGGCGTCAACTGCTTTCCTACACGCAGTCCTGCTTCATATAGATAGCTGTCTCTGTTATCACTGCTAACATCCGTATATCCTGCAGAGAAATGCGGCCGAAGCCATGGTGCATCAGACCCAAAACCCATTTTTTGCCGTATAGCAAGTGTAATGCCTGCCTTGTTATAGTTCAGCATTTTAAAATTATTATATTGTCCAAACTCAAAATCAACCGTTGCCCTTAATCGTGTGGAATCAGTCAACTGGTTATATCTGCCAAGTGAAACAGACGGGATAAAAGCAGTATCACTCCTCTTATCGGAGTCAAAGGAGGAACGATTAATGTTGCTCTCATAAAGAAGACCGCCCTCTAAATCTGTAATCCGTTCTACCCATTCAGCATTGGCTATATCTGCAAATGAAAAAATTGAAATGAAAAATATTATACCGTAGTAGATAGATGTATGTCTGGGAAAGAAGAGACGAATCATGGTGTGAAGTATAAACTCAAGAAAAAGAGGTGTCAAGGTGAAAAGTTTACAGGTGAAAAGTTTAATTTGGAAAGTTTAATTCAACAAGTCAACCACCTTAAACAGTCTCTTTTCATGAGCATCGGGTGAAGCACTTGAATATATATCTTATAATTTAAGCGTTTCTTGATGTTTATAATCTTTTGACTAATTGTGAAGGCTTATATTAAAATAAGCCGATAATCAATATGAAAATTAGCACAAAACTTTTTTCAATTATTTTATTCATTGGAATTATATTAATTACACCCCCTGTTGCCTATCCAGCAGACAATCCCCTTAATTCTGTCCAGATTTCATGGATAGGCTGCAAGAATTTTGATGAGGTTGAAGAGAGAATTTTAAAATTTAAAACGGCAGGGGTTAATACCCTGATTATCAGAGTTTTTCAGAATAAATATGACAGGTTCTACCCTTTTGCCAACCCAAAAAAAGAAACAGGTGTTTATTTTAATACCTTCTATGCTCCTGTTGTTGATGATATTCTGGAAAAATTAACTGAAATCACACACAGGAATAATATGAAAATCTTTGCATGGATGACTACAAGGGATAGCAGCTGGCTGATTGAAAACAATCCCGCCCTTTTAGAATCTATTTACGACCTTAAAGATAAAAGTATCATAAAAGGCGAGAAACTTAATATCTTTAACCCTGAAGTCATAGAAATATTAAAAGGTGTTTACAAAGACCTTGCCAGATATGACATTGATGGAATACTCTTTCAGGATGATTTAGTTTTAAGACATACTGAAGGCTATAGTAATGAGGCAAGAGAGCAGTTTAATAAAGATACAGGTATTAAAGCAGACCCACTCATCATGTATAAAAATATATACCAAAAAGATGGGAGATATTATGTATCATCATATACCCAGTATTTCTGGAAATGGTCAGAATGGAAGTCAAAAAGGCTTTCTCATATAGCATCTGAGATAATGTCTGCGGCAAGAGAGGTCAACCCTGATTTACAATTTGCCATAAACCTTTATTATGAAACTGTATCATCACCGAGAGACGCACTTGCATGGCTATCACAAAATATTAACGAGTTAATCAATCACAAGTTTGATTACTATGCGGTAATGTCTTACCACAGGCAGATGAAAAGGGAATTGGGATTTTCGGATAAAAAAATATATGAGATGTTAAGTATGATGACCGATTCTATTATAGATAAAGTTGGGACATCAAAAATATTAATGAAGGTTCAGGTGATGGACTGGGATACACAATTATCTATACCGGAAGGCGAAATAGAAACTGCTATAAATTCCATTAAAAATGGGAGGGATATAAATCTCTCATTTGTCCCTGTTACAGAAGATACACCTTTAACTATTATTGAAAAGGCATTTAACAATAGCCCGTTATAAATTTCACCAACTGACACTAAACACTGACACTGTCACTGTTTATACGGTGGTATCAGTTTATCCTTTCCATATCCAATTAAGTCTTTCCTCCCTGCCTGTATTAAAGCCTCTTTTACGAGATAATAATTCACAGGGTCGTGGTAACGCATCAGTGCCTTCTGCATCCTCTTTTCCTTGACTGTCCTTGCACAATAGACTTTCTTGGATGTAATAGGGTCATAGCCTGTATAATACATAGCTGTAGCTAATGTCATAGGTGTAGGAATAAAATCCTGAACTTGCTGAAGCCTGAATCTATTCCTTTTAAGATAGAGGGCAAGGTCTATCATATCTTTCAAATCGCTGCCGGGGTGGCTTGAGATGAAATATGGGACAATATACTGCTCCTTCCCGCATTCTTTTGAAAACCTTTCAAAATTATTTTTAAATTTATCAAATGCCTCAATTTCAGGCTTCTTCATCAGTTCCAGAACCCTCTTTGATGTATGCTCAGGTGCCACCTTCAGATGTCCTCCAACATGATAGGCTGTTAATTCCCTGATATACTCCGGCGACCCAAGTGCAAGGTCGTATCTGACACCAGATGCTATAAAAACCCTTTTTACCCCTTCCATCCCCCTCGCTTTTCTTAAGAGTTTAATCTGTGATGAATGGTTAGTATCCATGAATTTACAAATCTTCGGATGGACACAGGATAACCTTCTGCACTTTGATTCAACATCTCTATCCTTGCATCTTAATAGATACATATTTGCAGTCGGACCTCCAAGGTCAGAGACAATCCCTGTCCAACCTTTTATCTTTTTCAATCCTTCAACCTCTTTCAGTATTGAGTTTTCACTTCGTGACTGGGTAATTCTACCCTGATGTTCTGTAAGAGAGCAGAAAGTGCATCCGCCAAAACACCCCCTCTGAATGGTAACAGAAAATTTAACCATTTCAAGGGCAGGAATTTTTTCTTTATATGATGAATGAGGCTCTTTTATAAAGGGGAGATTATAAATCTTATCCATCTCCTCCATTGTTAAAGGCAAAGAGGGTGGATTAACTTTTACATATCTATTTCCATGCCTCTGGAATAAAACCCTTGCATTGAATGGATTGCTTTCAAGATGAAATATGCGGGAGGCTGAAGCATAAGCCATTTTGTCTTTCGCCACATCTTCACAGGACGGAAGGAGGATATAATCTTTTCCCTCAGCACCTTCAACGGAATTTGTCACCACTGCAGTCCCCCTTATATCTTTTATATTTGAAAGAGCCTCTCCATTGGAAAGCCTCCTTGCTACCTCTTCTATAGGCTTCTCCCCCATCCCATATATGAGTAAGTCTGCCTTAGAATCTATGAGTATTGACTTCCTCACTTTATTATCCCAGTAGTCATAATGTGCAAGTCTTCTCAATGACGCCTCAATCCCGCCAGTAACCGTAGGAACTCCTGGATATGCCTCCTTTACCCTGTTTAGATAGACAATAGTTGCCCTGTCAGGCCTTAATCCAGACTTCCCTGCAGGAGAATAGGCATCATCACTTCGAGGTTTTTTATTGGCTGTATAATGGTTGAGCATAGAGTCCATCGCACCGGCAGATATTCCAAAAAAGAGCCTTGGCCTGCCGAGTTTTATAAAGTCTTTTGTATTTCTCCAATCAGGCTGTGCTATTATCCCTACACGATATCCAAGAGATTCCAGATACCTGCCAATCAATGGGACACCAAAAGACGGATGGTCTATATGCGCATCCCCTGAGATAAGAATTATATCCAGCTCACTCCAGCCCCTCTTCCTTACTTCTTCCATAGTCATTGGGAGAAACATAATTTATCATAACATAAGCTTATAAAATAAAAGAGTTTTGCCTTGACAATATATATCCTTTCGCTTACCATTTTTTAAAGGATATAAGTTATATCTACAGATTTCACAGATTAAAATTAATTATAAAAGCAACCACAGATAAACGTAGATATGAAAAGATTTAATAATGTTTTATCTGTGTAAATCTGTGTCCATCTGTGGTTCCAAATTAATTTTGTTCTATGGAAAAAATTGTAATAGCCTCTGACCACGGCGGCTTTGAATTAAAAGAGGACTTAAAGCTTTTCTTAATAGAAATGGGCTACGAGCCTATAGACTTTGGGACAGAAAACAGCAATTCTGTAGATTACCCTGACTTTGGTGCAAAGGTTGCGGAAGCTGTAGCAAAGAATGAAATATCAAAAGGGATTTTAATATGCGGCACAGGTATTGGTATGTCTATAGTCGTAAATAAATTCCAGGGAGTACGCGGTGCATTATGCAATGATGTCTATAGTGCCCGTATGAGCAGGGAGCATAATAATTCAAATGTTCTGATACTCGGCGGGAGGGTTGTGGGAAAAGGACTTGCAAGAGAGATGGTAAAGATATGGATAACTACAAAATTTGAAGGCGGCAGACATCAAAAAAGATTGGACAAGATAAAGGAATTGGAAGGGAGAATCAAGAAGGGAGAGATATGAAAAAATTAATTGATGTTGACTCAGAAATTTATGATGCAATAAAAAAAGAGACAGAGAGGGAGATGTTTACCCTTGAACTTATAGCCTCTGAAAACTTCGTCAGTGAGGCAGTCCTTGAGGCACAGGGGTGCGTTATGACAAACAAGTATGCCGAGGGGTATCCGGGTAAGAGGTATTACGGTGGATGCCAGAATGTGGATGTTGCTGAATCACTCGCAATAGAGAGGGCGAAGAAGCTATTTAATGCAGAATATGTAAATGTCCAGCCCCATTCAGGGACACAGGCAAATATGGCAGTCTATTTCTCCATTCTTAAACCCGGAGATACAATGATGGGTATGAATCTCTCCCACGGTGGACACCTCTCACACGGGCATCCAATCAATTTTACAGGACAGATGTATAAGATTGTCCCCTACGGTGTGAATAAAGATACGGAGACAATTGATTATGATGAGGTTTTGAAACTGGCAAGAGAGCATAAGCCAAAGCTGATTGTCGTAGGTGCAAGTGCATATCCAAGGTTTATTGACTACAAAAGATTCAGAGAAATTGCAGATGAAGTTGGGGCAGTAATAATGGCAGATATTGCCCATCCAGCAGGGCTGGTGGCAACAGGGCTTCACCCGACTCCACTCCCATATGCAGAATTTGTAACAACAACAACACATAAGACACTCCGTGGACCAAGGGGCGGAATGGTAATGTGTCAGGAGAAATTTGCCAAGACTCTGGATAAAAATCTTTTCCCCGGAATTCAGGGGGGACCCCTTATGCATGTAATCGCCGCAAAAGCAGTGGCACTTAAAGAGGCGCTGACACCCCAGTTTAAGATATATCAAGAGCAGATTCAAAAGAATGCAAAGACAATGGCGAAGAGGCTTCAAGAAAGAGGATTTAAACTCATAAGCGGCGGCACTGATAATCACCTCATGCTATTAGATTTGAGAAATTCAGAGATAACAGGCAAAGATGCAGAGGAGGCGCTTGATAAGGCAGGCATCACAGTCAATAAAAATACGGTTCCATTTGACCCAAGGAGTCCCTTTATAACAAGCGGCATTCGTATCGGAACGCCTGCAGTAACAACGAGGGGAATGAAGGAAAAAGAAATGATGATGATTGCTGATCTTATAGCTGATACTATCAATAATATTAAAGACGAAAAACATCATGAAAAGACAAGAAGGAGTGTAAAGGAATTGTGTGAGCAGTTTCCTATTTATAAAGAAAGACTAATATGAATCTTTTGCCACAGACCTGCACAGACTTAAAATGATTTGAAATTTTAAACTTGAGATTTAAGATTTTTATGAGTCAGTGAAAGTCTGTGGCTGATTATTATTATGAAATGTCCATCATGTGGTGATTTAGAAAATAAGGTGGTAGATTCCCGTCTGAGCAAAGAAGGCGACATGATACGGAGGAGGAGGGAGTGTCTTGGCTGCACTAATAGATTTACAACCTATGAACGGATTGAAGAGATAATGCCGATGGTGATAAAAAAGGATGGTAGGAGGGAACCATTTGACAGACAGAAAATCTTTCTCGGAATTCAGAAGGCATGTGAGAAGCGTCCAATCAGCATAGAAAGACAGGAAGAACTTGTAGATAGGGTTGTAAAAACTGCTCAGGATGGAGGGGAAAAAGAAATCTCAAGTGTTATAATAGGCGAAAAAGTTATGAAGGAATTGCAGGGGTTAGATGAAGTTGCATATGTTCGCTTTGCCTCTGTCTATCGCTCTTTTAAAGATATTAATGAGTTTATGAGTGAACTCAAGGATATGCTGAGGGATAAAAAGGGATAATTTTTAGCCACAGACTTACACAGACAGAAAAATAACGTAGTCTAACAAATCACTGCAGAGGACAGCGTAAAACGCCGCCACTGAGTTCAGATGTTCTGCGATAGAAATAATGAGTAAATTATAATAGTAAGTTATCAGAGGGATTAGATGAGATTCTAATTTCAATCGTAAGTGGCAAAAATATAAATCTCAAATCTCCACTTCTCAGAAATAGTGTTGGTAGATATGATATTTGAAAGATTTGACACAAACTAATTTGACATGTTACTCTTTCCCTATAATTTAACTTTAGCACCTATTGTTGAGAATGAAGCTACCATCGAACACCCTGATTGCTCCTGAGAAGTTGACCCAATATCTATTGATTCCACGAAGACGAAATGACAAATCTCGATGGTTAGCTCAAGCAGGGTATACCATTAAAAACTGGCAATTACTGGAAAAAGATTTGCGCAAGCAAATTCTATCGCTTGCTGCAATACCAATTGAAAATACGAGATACGGACAGATGTATGAGATTAAAGGAAACTTAACTGGGCCAAATGGGAAAACTTTGGCTGTGTGTACAATTTGGATGACAGAGACTGCAACAGGAGACACAAAATTTATAACTATGTATCCAGAAAAAGGAGGGGGAAAATGACATATAAGTTATTTGAAGAAGTTATTTTATTAGAAAATATACCTGAAAAGGGCTTGAAGAAAGGCGATGTGGCAACTATCGTTGAACATCATCCTGTTGCTGGTGGTGAAGATGGATATACATTAGAAGTATTTAATGCACTTGGAGATACAATAGCCGTGATTACTATTTCAGAGTCTGCTATTGAATCATTAACTGAAAAAGAGATTTTCAGTGTGCGGTCGTTGGCAGTGTAAGGAAAATACCTTATCAGCCATGGCTAAATTCACCTTTCAATCTGTAAGGGTGTATCTATCAAGAGATGCCACATAACAAATCCTCTACCTGTCTAAAAACAATAGATTCTTGAAAATGCATCTCTTTCGTTCTATAATTGGGAAAATATTAAGATTTTATTATTTGAATTTGAAATAGCACACATAAAAAAAGAGGTAACAGTGCCGAGATACTACCCTGCTTATATTGATATAAAAGGGAAGAGATGTCTGGTGGTAGGCGGAGGCAAGGTAGCAGAGAGAAAGGTAAAACTACTGTTGAAATGTGATGCCATGGTCTCTGTTGTCAGCCCTGAACTAATCAGCAGATTAAAGGAATTAAATTCAAAAGGAAAAATTAAGTTTTTCAAGGGAGAATTTAAAGAGAAATATCTAAAAGATATGTTTCTTGTGATTGGTGCAACTGATAATAGTGAAGTCAATCTTAAGATTTATAAGGCTGCAAGCAAAAAAAATATACTTGTAAATATTGTTGACTCTCCTGAAATATGCAATTTTATAGTCCCATCTATTGTAGAACGAGGCGATCTTATAATTGCCATATCTACAGGGGGAAAGAGCCCTGCCCTATCAAAAAAACTGAGAAAAGAACTTGAAGATAGGTATGGATTTGAATATTCTAAATTTTTAAATACCATGGGGAGCTTGAGAAAGAAAATATCATCTAAGATTAGGGATAAGAAAAAAAGAGAGGAGATATATAATAAACTTGTTGACTCTGATATAATTAAGTTAATAAGGGATGGCGACGATGAGACAGTTAAAAGCAGGGTTAATGAGATAATTAGACAAAGAACTTAAACCACAGATTACACAAATTTTCACAGATTAAGGCTTTAAAAATTCTTTTTTTATCTGTGTTAATCTGTGTCCATCTGTGGTTGCTTTTAGGTTTTCAATTTATGAAAATTCTCTTTGGCATTACACTTTTCTGCTATTTTATAAGCATGGTTAAATATTTTTCTTACCTTGCAGTCCGAAAAAGGATGCTGTTTATCATTGCAACAGCATCAATAACTGCTGGATTTGTTTTTCATACAGCACTTCTTGTGGCAAGATCAATGGAGACAGGACACGGACCTTATACAACCACATTTGAATATTATGCATTTTTTTCATGGGCAACAGTTCTTGTTTATCTTATTGCAGAGATTAGATATAAAATAAAAGATTTAGGCTCATTTGTAATTCCAATTGCATTTATTTCACTCGCATATTCTTTTTCCCTTTCAAGATATGTTTCAACCACGGTGCCTATCGTACAATTCTGGCTCACAATTCACAGAACCCTTTCTTTTATTGGTTATGCAACACTTGCCCTGACATTTGGAGCCGGCATTATGTATATAATTCAGGAGAGCCAGCTCAAATCAAGGCATTTAGGCACATTTTATTATCGTCTCCCCTCTCTGGAAATTCTTGATGAGATAAATAAAAAGGCAGTTGACATTGGCTTTCCACTTATTACACTTGGTTTTATATCAGGGATTATATGGGCTTGGCAAAGAGATGGATATTTCTCCTTAGATTTTAAACGCACTTTACTGATGATTATCACATGGTCTATTTATGGAACACTATTCTTCGGCAGGATAATGGCAGGATGGAGAGGTAAAAGGGCAGCCCGTTTTGTAGTATATGGATTTATGGTAGTTATAATTGCATATATAGTGCATATATATTGAGTTAAGGAGTTAACTTCTCAACTCATCAACTCGTTATATGAATCTAATTATTTTAGGTGTAAATCATAAGACAGCTCCTGTAGAGATTAGGGAGAAGCTTGCCTTCAGTGAAAAGCATTTTGAAGAGACCTTTAATGCCCTTCATGATTACCCCGAACTAAAGGAAAAGGTTATACTCTCCACCTGCAACAGGGTAGAGATTTATGCGCGGGTAGGTAATATAGATGATGGGATAAAAAGGCTGAAAGACTTCATCTACAGGTATCACAATATCAATAAGGGAGAATTAGAAAAATTTTTCTATACATACTTCACGGAAGATGCAGTGGAACACCTCTTTAAGGTTTCGTCAAGCCTTGATTCAATGGTTATTGGTGAGCCTCAGATTCTGGGTCAGGTAAAGGATGCCTATACCCTTGCAAAGGAATGCAGGGCTACAGGGCTGATACTCAATCAGCTATTTGAAAAGGCATTCTCTGTCGCCAAGAAGGTAAGGAATGAGACGAGGATAGCGGAGAGTGCCGTATCTGTCAGCTATGCAGCAGTTGAATTGGCAAAAAAGATTTTTGGTGATATTGACGGTAAGGTTATCATGATAATAGGTGTGGGTGAGATGTCCGAGCTCGCTGCAAAACACTTAATCTCAAGTGGTGCAAAGGGGATACTTGTGTCAAACCGTACATTTGACAGGGCAATAGAACTTGCCCGCGATCTTAAAGGAAGTGCTATAAGATTTGACAGCATAGAGGATGAGTTGGTACGAACAGATATAGTAATAAGCTCAACAGGAGCGCCTCATTTTATTATAAAGAAAGATATGGTTGAGAGGGTTATACATAAGAGGAGAAATAAACCGATATTCTTTATTGACATAGCAGTCCCAAGGGATGTAGAACCTGCAATAAATACAATAGAGAATGTATTCCTCTATGATATAGATGACCTCCAAAATGTAGTAGATGCAAATATCAAAGAGAGAGAGAAGGAATCGCAGAAGGCAATGGAGATTATAAAGAAAGAGGTAGGACAGTTTTTAAACTGGCTTGATGGGCTGGAGATTGTTCCAACAATTGCAGCACTTAGGGAAAAGGCAGAGGCGATAAGACTAAAGGAGCTTGAGGAGGCATTTTCAAAACTTGGAACAGTTTCCGACAAAGAGAGAATTGTAATTGATAATCTCACATCGGCAATAATCAACAAACTCCTACATGAGCCTACTGTAAACTTAAAAAAGCAGATAGAATCAACAGACGGACACTGGTATATAAAGGTAGTAAGACATCTGTTTAATCTGGAATAGGAGAATAAAGACTTGGTTAATCCGCAGATTACGCAGATTTACACAGATACATTAAAAAGTAAGATTCTTTCTTGCCTCTTGTTTAATCTGCGATAATCTGTGAAATCTGCGGATACATAATTTTATGAATAAAAAAATTCGTATAGGCACACGCGGAAGCCAGCTTGCACTGTGGCAGGCAAACTGGGTAAAGAGTAAGCTATTAGAGTGGAATCCCGGCATAGAGATAGAAATCCATAAGATAAAAACAACAGGGGATAAAATACTTGATGCACCACTTTCAAAAGTGGGCGGTAAAGGACTGTTTGTAAAAGAGATTGAGGAGGCATTATTTGATAAAAAAATTGATATAGCAGTCCACAGTATGAAGGATGTTCCAACAGACTTGCCCGAAGGATTATCTATTTCCGCAATCACGGAGAGGGAAGACCCGAGGGATGCCCTTATCTCAAAAGACGGATTAAAATTAAAAGAACTCAAAAAAGGGGCAAAGATAGGGACAAGTAGTCTCAGGAGACAGGTTCAGCTTTTAAACTTCAGAGAGGATTTTAAAATATATCAACTCAGAGGAAATCTGAATACGAGGATGAAAAAGCTAAGTGCAGGAGATTTTGATGCTATTATGCTTGCAGCAGCAGGGGTAAAGAGAATGGGATGGAAGGATAAAATTACAGAATATCTGCCCTATGATATTTTTCTCCCCGCTATAGGGCAGGGTGCTCTTGGTATAGAGATTAGAGATTCAGATAGAGAAGCAGGTAAAATTGTTGAGAGATTCAATCATAGAGAAACATCTTTATGTGTCAGGGCAGAAAGGTCATTTCTTGAAAGATTGGAGGGAGGCTGTCAGGTTCCAATTGCAGCCTTTGGGATGATTAATGGTAATACTATAAAATTAGAGGGACTTGTTGGAAGTATAGATGGAAAGATATTATACAGAGATACGGAGACAGATGGTGAGAATAGAGTAGAAGAACTCGGCGTAAGACTTGCTGAAAAACTCCTTAACATGGGTGCAGATAAAATATTAAAAGAGGTGTATGGAAATAGTGTTTTTTTATAAACTGTGTTCATCTGTGGTTTCATGTATTTTTTTGGATCATCCCTTTATCACACCCAGCGGTTTTAGTCTTGCCACCTTCTTTGAAATACCTGCATTGTGAACTACATTCACAACCTCAGTAACATCTTTATAGGCTTCAGGAAATTCTTCTCTTAAAGTCTCTCTCCCTGCAGCACGGCAGATTATCCCCTTTTCCTCCAACTCCCTGTGTATAGCCCTCCCCTTCGTTGCCTTTATAGCCGCATGCCTGCTTAAGCATCTCCCTGCACCATGACAGGTGCTTCCAAATGTCTCATCCATTGCCCTTTGTGTCCCTACCAGTATATAAGATGCCCTTCCCATATCTCCGGGTATAATTACAGGCTGACCGATTTCTTTGTATACTGAAGGGGTCTCAGGATGTCCTGGAGGAAATGCCCTTGTTGCACCCTTTCTATGGACTGCAACCCTTTTCTTCTTACCATTTACAATATGGTCTTCTATCTTAACAATGTTATGAGCAACATCATAGATTAAATCCATCCCCAAATCTTTTGGAGAGAGGCTGAGTGTCTTCATAAATACATTCCTCATCCAGACCATCAGAAATTGCCTGTTTGCCCATGCGTAATTTGCAGCAGCCTTCATCGCTGACAGATAATTTTGCCCTTCTTTAGAATTTATAGGTGCGCATGCAAGCTGTCTGTCAGGGAGTTTTATGCTGTATTTATCTATTGCACCCTCCATCACCTCAAGATAATCTGTGCATACCTGATGCCCAAATCCCCTTGAGCCTGAATGTATCATCACTGCTACGCTCCCCTTTTCAATATTCATAATACTTGCAGCCTTTTTATCATATATCTCATCAACATATTGAACCTCAAGGAAGTGATTCCCTGAGCCGAGAGTCCCGCTCTGCCTCTTTCCCCTCTCATAAGCCCTGTCACTAACCTTATCGGGGTCTGCACCCTCAAGACAGCCATTGGCTTCAGTATGCTCTAAATCCTCCTTTGTTCCATAGCCCCTCTCTACAGCCCATCTTGCCCCTTTTATCAATAGTTCACTCTCTTCCTCACGCGAGAGATTTATCTTCCCCTTAGAGCCTACTCCTGAAGGAATTTCTGAATAGAGATTATTAACCAGCTCTCTTATTCTGTCTTTTACATCTTTCTTAAACAGATTACTCCTCACAAGGCGAACTCCACAGTTAATATCGTAACCTGTCCCCCCAGGTGATACCACACCGTCATTAATATCTGTAGCTACAACCCCACCAATCGGAAGCCCGTATCCAAAGTGCATATCAGGCATAGCGAGGGATGCCTTCACTATACCCGGAAGAAAGGCACCATTTGCCACCTGCTCAATTGACTGGTCTGCTACTATCATCTTTAAAAGTACCTCATCTGCATAAATTATCCCAGGCACCCTCATCCCCTCTTTATAGTCTATAGGGATTTCCCATCTGTAGTCATCAATCTTTTTTAATTGTATTGTCATAATTCTAATCTACTCCCTAACCCCCATTTTGTCAAATAAGCGGGATTGCGTGATATAATAATTTTCATGTGGAAATTATAAAAGCAACCACAGATAAACGCAGATAGACACAGATTTTAAAAAAAGGCATTAGACTTTAGTTTTTTTTCCGGCGAAATTTAAAATTATTCCTTACACCTTACTTCAGTCTTAAGTCTATAATCTAAAAAGTCTATTGTCTTAATTATCTGTGTAAATCTGTGTCCATCTGTGGTTTTATTAAATTTTTATTAAGGTTTTTATTTATATGGAATCTTCAAATAAACCTGTAGTGAGCGGAGCGAATCTATTCGCAGAAGTAGTTTTTGGCATCCCTGTCAACAAGATATTTTTATACAAGATACCTGACAGACTAAAGCCTCTTTGCACAAAAGGGATAAGGGTCTTCGCACCTTTCGGCAGGAGAAACCTGATTGGGTATATAGTAGCCCTTCAGGATAAGGCTGATATAGAGACAAAAGAGCTCATAGAGATACTTGACGATAAGCCTGTTGTTAATGAAGAGATGCTTAAATTTACCCGATGGATTTCTGATTATTATTTATGCCCGTGGGGTGAGGTCATTGAATCAGCAATGCCTGAGTGGGTTGATGTAAAGATAGTTAATAAGAGAGAGATAAGAAGGGTAAAGGAGAGAAGCCAGAAGCCAGAAGCCAGAAGCCAGAAATTAGAAGGCAAAACTTCCGATTTTTCCCTTACAACTTATCAGGAAAATGTCATTAATAAAATCAAGAATAAAATTGATGAAGGAAAGCATCAGGTATTTCTACTACACGGAGTAACAGGTAGCGGTAAGACAGAGGTTTATATAAGGGCTACTGCTGAGGTATTGAAGAAGGGTGAAAAGGTCATTGTAATGGTCCCTGAGATAACATTGACCCTTCAGCTATTTCAGAGATTTCTAAAAATTTTTGGCAATAGATTGGCAATACTGCATAGTGGTCTCACTCAAAGGGAGAGATACAATGAGTGGATGAAGGTCAGAAATGGAGAGGTTGATATTGTTATTGGTGCAAGGTCTGCCGTATTTGCCCCTTTTGAAAATATAGGGCTCATAATAGTTGATGAGGAGCATGATACTGCGTATAAGCAGGACACAAGTCCAAGATATAATGGAAGGGACATAGCTATAGTCAGAGGAAAGTCATCTGAGGCAGTAGTTATTCTCGGTTCAGCTACCCCATCTATGGAATCGTTTTATAACTCCCAAACAGGCAAATACGAATATCTGCATCTCCCGGATAGGATAGATAAAAAGACTCTTCCTTTAATTGAGATTGTTGATATTAAGGGAGGAAATATAATCTCTGAGAGGCTAAAGTCAGAGATTGAAAAAAGGATAGAAAGGAAGGAACAGACTCTTCTTTTCATAAACCGCAGGGGGAGTGCTACATTCATCCAGTGTTCTGACTGCGGATATGTGTGGAGATGTAAAAACTGCAGTGTCTCCCTTACACATCATAAAAAGGATAACCTCTGTGTCTGCCACTACTGCGGCTATTCTGAGACAGTTTCCGATACCTGCCCTCAATGTAAGGGATATACAATAAACTATAAAGGGAGAGGCACTCAAAAGATTGAAGATGAGATAAGGGCATTATTTCCAAATTCAAATATAGAGAGGATGGACAGGGACACGGTTAGAAAAAAAGGGGAGGCGGGGAGGATATTAAAAGGAATAGATGAGAGAAGTATTGACATCCTCATTGGCACACAGATGATAGCAAAGGGGCATGACTACCCCGGCATTACACTTGTCGGAATTGTATCGGCAGATGAGTCTTTAAACATACCCGATTTCAGGGCATCTGAGAGGACATTTCAACTGATAACACAGGTAGCAGGCAGGGCAGGAAGGGGCGATATAAATGGTGATGTTATACTCCAAACATATAATCCTGACCATTATTCAGTAAAATGTGCAAAGGAATATGATTTTATCGGTTTTTATAATCAGGAGGGGGAGCTTCGTGAGGCACTCAATTATCCTCCATACTCAAAAATGGTATCTTTCAAGATTGAGGGGAGTAATGAAAAGGTGGTTGAGCAGTTCAGCCATAATCTTGGAAAGATGCTTGATGAGATAATAGGAGAGAACGCCCCCCACACCTATTCCCAACGATTACCAATATCCATTCAGGACGGTTCAACTCCCGCAGGAATAGGTGTGGGGGTTGTAGAAAAGCTGGGACCATCAAAGGCGATTATCTATAAAATCAGAAACAGATACAGATGGCAGATAATCTTAAAAGGCAAAAAAATAGGCAGTCTAAGAAAAATAGTTTCCAGGGCTACTGAAGAGGCAAAGACAACACTTCAAAAAACATCAAAAGGAAATATTAAGCTGGATATAGATATTGACCCCATTAATCTCATGTAGCCGCTTTCTTGCAATGATACATGGTTTATGGTAAAAGAAAATATAAGGAAATTATAAAAATTTGCCACAGAGGCACGGAGATACGGAGGAAAACAATAAGGAGAAAATGTAGAAATTTGAGAAGGGGGGAAGGGGGAAAATATTTTATTTTCCCTTTTCTCCATCTCTCCATCTTCTCCCTTTCTCCTTAATCTTTTTTGCTTTTGTCTCTCTCTGTGTCTCTGTGGCTAATTGAGTTTTGTTCTGGAGGGAATTTTGAATAGGAAGGCAATTGGTTTATTATCAGGCGGACTGGACAGCACCATCGCTGTGGGTTTAATGGTGGATTTAGGGATTGAGGTGATAGCTTTAAATTTTACGAGCCCATTCTGCACATGCACAAGTAAGAATGCTGGATGTAAAAATCAGGCTGTCAAGGTATCGGAAAAGTTTAATATTAAAATTAAATCTGTCTATATGGGTCAGGAATACATTAATATGGTTGCAAGCCCGAAATATGGCTACGGAAGGAACCTTAACCCCTGTCTTGACTGCAGGATAATGATGTTTAAAAAGGCAAAAGAGTCAATGATGGAAGAAGAGGCATCTTTTGTATTTACCGGCGAGGTGCTGGGACAGCGTCCAATGTCCCAAAGGAGAGATGCCATGAATATAATTGAAAGAGACAGCGGACTTAAAGGACTTATCTTAAGGCCCCTTTCAGCAAAACACTTTGACCCTACAATACCTGAAAAAGAGGGGATTATTGACAGAGAGCGTCTCCTTGATTTAACCGGCAGGTCAAGGAAGGCACAGATAGAGTTGGCAGAGACAATGGGTATAAATGACTACCCCTGTGCGTCAGGGGGCTGTCTCCTGACCGAATTTAATTTTGCAGGTAGGATGAGGGACCTGATTAAGCATACAGAAGCCCCTGCTGTAAAGGATACAAAATTACTTAGGGTAGGGAGACATTTCAGGGTTGACGAAAACTGTAAGGTCATTGTCGGAAGAGACCAGTCAGAAAATGAAAAGCTGGAGAGGCTTGCAGAACCTGATGATTATATATTTTCAGTTAGCAGTTATGAGGGGCCGGTAGTAGTCATGCGGGGTGCAATTAAAAATGAGCTGATACCAATTGCTTCCAAGATTACATTAAGATACAGCGATGCACCTAAGAATAAGGAGATACCAGTCAATTACAGGAAAAAATGTGATACTGTTTCTGCTATTGTTCATGTAAGGGCAATTGATGATAAGGAGTTGGACAAGATAAGGATTTAATTTAAGGAAATATCAATACGCCAAATTACAATAACCAAATAATGACCAAAAATTCAATCACCAATAATATATATGATTATTGATTATTGAAATTTATTTGGAATTTGGGATTTGGTCATTGGTATTTTATTAATAAAGATGGGGGTAAAGAGTAGAGTGGACAAAGGGGCTTGTGTTATCTGCTCTCTGCAGCCTATGTTTACGCAAATAAGTCGGGATATAAAAGTAATATTTCAAAGGGACCCTGCGGCAAGAAGTATATTAGAAATAATATTCTGCTATCCGGGTTTTCATGCCCTCCTATTTTACCGCATCAGCCATTGGCTCTGGAGAAACCGCCTTTTATTCTTAGGCAGATTTATCTCAAACATCGGAAGATTTTTTACCGGTATAGAAATTCATCCTGCTGCAAAAATCGGTGGAGGTTTTTTCATAGACCACGGCATGGGTGTGGTGATTGGAGAGACTACAGAGATTGGAGAAAACTGCACGATATTTCAGGGTGTAACACTTGGCGGTGTCAGCCTTGATAAAGGTAAAAGACATCCAACACTAAAGGATAATGTTATTGTCGGGGCTGGGGCAACTATATTGGGGCCCGTGACTATAGGGTCAAACAGCAGGATTGGTGCTGGCTCTGTTGTTGTTAATGAGGTGCCGCCTGATTCAACTGTCCTCGGTATCCCCGGAAAGGTTGTGTATACAGGGGCACAGCCTCCTGATAGTTTTGTGGACATTGACTACGGAGATATATCAGACCCTGTTGCAAAAGCTATTAAATGCATAATCAACAGGGTATCAATCATTGAAAAAGAGATAATTGAGCTGAAAGAGACAGGAACAAAAAACTTAATGAAACCACAGATGGACACAGATTAACACAGATAAAAACTTTTTTTCTTTATTCTATCAGTGTTCATCTGTGTTTACCTGTGGTTAAT
>Ga0209002_10000412_pt1 | contig 34232 bp, 37 predicted proteins | sample Rifsed16ft2_FD_184010 | JGI IMG/M metagenome (GOLD analysis project Ga0209002, IMG submission 184010) | Soil microbial communities from Rifle, Colorado, USA - sediment 16ft 2 (version 2) | ecosystem: Environmental > Terrestrial > Deep subsurface > Rock core/Sediment | place: Rifle, Colorado...
GACCGGCGGGAAGTGCATGTTCTGCCACTCCACCGTCGCGCACGGAGCCGCCGTCCAGATGGGGTCGGCGACGCACCCGACGATGGCCACCTGCCTCACGTGCCACAACGACGAGATCGCGCCGCTCGACTGCGACCTGTGCCACGTCGGCAAACGGGCGCCGCCCGAGGCGACGGCCTCGCCGACCGACGCTGGGGGCTAACCGAGGAGGGGGAGGACGTGAACAGACGCAAGAAGCGCAAGCAGGAACCGCGTCAGTTGATGCTCCCTGGGGTCGCGAGCGCACCAGGCGGGACCGCGATCCGAACTGAGCGGATCGGACCGATCAAGCGTGCGCGCCTGGTACTGGTGACCACTCCCACCACGCGACGCCGGTTCCTCGCGGGGACCCTCGGATGGGTCTCTGCCGCGATCGCGGCAGCGCTCGGCATCCCGGCGGCCGTCTCCATCGTCTCGCAGGGCTTCCGGGAGAGCGACCTGGGGTGGAGCCCGGTTGCCCGCCTGACCAAGCCCGAACCTGGGGAGCCGGACCTCACGGTCGTGGGCGAGCCGGTCCTGACCCAGTTCACGTCCCTGGTCCAGGACGCCTACATGAAGGCGGCGCCGCGGGAGGCCGCGATCTACGTCGTGAACCGTGGCGACGGCGAATTCACCGTCTTCGACGTCCGATGCACGCATCTCGGGTGCCCCGTCGCCTGGGAGAAGGCGAAGGGCCGTTTCGTCAGTCCCTGCCACAACGGGTTGTTCGACATCGACGGCCGGGTGACCGGAGGCCCTCCTCCCCGGCCGCTCGACCAGTACGAGGTGAAGGTCGAGAACGGTGTCCTGTTCGTCGGTGAGCTGTACCAGGTCAACGACGAGCTCCAGCGGGTCACGACGTAAGGAGAGCGACCGTGTTCGCAGGCACGAAGGACTGGATCGAGGAGCGGCTGCACCTCCAGCCGGCGGCGGAGCGGGTGATGGACCACCCCGTCCCCCGGCACATCACGTGGCTCCACTGCTTCGGGGGTCTGACGTTCTTCACCTTCATCATCCAGGTGGTGACCGGGGTCATCATGACCTTCTTCTACATCCCGTCCCCGGACCACGCGACGGACAGCGTGGCGTACCTCCAGGATGCGGTGCCCTTCGGGAGCATCATCCGCAACCTCCACGTGTGGGGCGCCTACGCGATGGTCCTGCTGGTCTTCCTGCACATGGTCCGCGTGTTCGTCCATAAGGCCTACCGGAAGCCGCGTGAGCTCAACTGGGTCCTGGGGGTGGGCATGATCATGCTCGTCCTTGGCTTCGGTTTCACCGGGTACCTGCTCCCCTGGGACCAGAAGGCCTACTGGGCCACCAACGTAGGGATCAACATCGTGGGGACGATCCCCTTCGTCGGGGAGACGGCGGCGAACTTCCTGCGTGGAGGCGCCGAGCTCGGCGCGCTTACGCTCGTGCGGTTCTTCGCGCTCCACGTCTTCATCCTGCCGCTCCTGCTCGTCGTCGGGATGCTGCTGCATTTCGCGATGGTCAGGAAGCAAGGGATCGCCGAACCGCTGTAGGGGGTCGTGACATGGCGCACTCGATCACCGAGCCGACCGGCCCGGTCGCCGACGTCCCCGAGGGGACCCCCGGCCGAAAGCCGATGCCCTTCTTCCCGGACTTCGCCCTGGTCGAGGCGATCACGGCGCTGTGCTACCTGGTGGTACTGCTGATCCTGGCCGCGATCACCGAGCCCTCGCTCGAGGAGGCCGCCGATCCCACCGCCTCCGGCTACGTCCCGCGGCCCGAGTGGTACTTCATGTGGGCCTTCCAATCCTTGAAGTACTTCAAGGGCGAGTCCGAGATGCTCGGCACGTTCGTCATCCCGACGATAGCGATCGCCCTGCTCGTCGCCGTCCCGTTCATCGACCGGCGCGAGCGGCCGAAGCCGTTGTTCCGCGGGACCCGCCCGATCCGGCTGTGGCCGCGGTTCGTGGCGCTCATCGTCATGGCCGGTCTCGGTGCCCTCACCTACCTCGCGATGTCCTCGGCGGCGCCGATGACCCGCGTGTCTCGGCCACTCACCGCGGCAGAGGCCGCCGGCCAGGCGCTGTACGGCAAGCTCGGTTGCTCGACCTGCCACACGGTGGGCCAGGCCGGCGGGGACCGGGGCCCCGACCTGTCCGCGTTCGGCTCGCAGCCCGACGCGAACGAGCGCGTGCTGCTGCACTTCACCGGCATCGGGACGGCGCCCGACAGCGTGATGCCCGGCTACCAGCTATCCGAGGCCGAGCTCCGCTCGCTCGCCGAGTTCCTGCTCGGCCTCCAGGGCGAGGAGCCGTGATGGAGCAGCCGAAGCCGCGGCGGCCGATCCCCCGGGTACTGATGGTGCTGGTGCCGCTGGTCACCCTGGGGCTCGCGTTCATCGCGATCGCCGTCGCCTGGAGATCCGGCCAGCCGGAACCGCCGGCTCCCCCGCCGGACGAGGTCGGCGATGTCCAGGTGGCGAGCGAGGCCTTCCTCGGCTGCACGGACTGCCACAGCGACCTCGACAAGGTCTTCAAGCAGGGCAAGCTGCCCAACCTCCTGTACCGGCACGCGGTGCACTTCGACAAGGGGGTGTCGGACTGCTCGGTCTGCCATCCGGCCAACACGCACGAACCCGACAAGATCAATCGGCCCACCATGTCGCGCTGCTTCATCTGCCACGGGCTCGAAAAGAACGCGATCGCCCCGGGCGCATGCATCACCTGCCATCCCAAGGACATGAGCCAGATCCCCTCCTCGCACCTCGAGGACGGGTGGCTCCCAACCGTACACGCGGAGGCGGCGCTCGAGGACAACTTCGAATGCCTCACATGTCACGAGCAGGCCACGTGCGAGTCGTGCCATGGCCTCGAGATGCCGCACGACGAGACGTTCACCGAGGAGACGCACCCTGCCATCTACTTCGAGGACCCGCAGGTATGCGCGGGCTGCCACCCGGAACCGGTCGACCGTCCGGACGACTGCGACACCTGCCACCACCGCGAGGGCCCCAAGGACGTGGCCTGGGTGGAGTTCCACCCCTCGGCGGTGAAGGACCTCGGTGCGGGGACGTGCTTCCAGTGCCACGCCGATCAGACCTGCCGCACCTGTCACAGCAAGGGGATCGAGGACATCTCGGCGGACCAGGCGCTGTTCACCGCGGCGCCACCTGTCCCGCCGCCGCAGCCGAGCGGACCAACCGGGTGATGGAACCCATGATCGGACCAGCCAACAGACCAGGAGGACGGAGATGACCGACATCGACGCACCGAACGACACCGCGCGCGAGACGGGAGGCGGCCGCCGCGAGGGCGGGGTCCTCGAGATCGCGAGGACCAAGGTGGAGCTGTGGCTCGTGGTGATCTTCATGGCGCTGGCGTTCGGCGCCGGGATCGCCGTGATGGTCATGTACGAAGAGCCTCAGCCCGTGGTGGGGGTCCAGCAGCCTGTCGGGCAGTTCCCGCAGGCGCCCCCGCTCACCGAAGAGCAGATCCAGGGCGGTCTGCCGACCGGTCACCCAGGCCTCAGCGGGGGCACGGGCGCGACCGGCGCTGTCGACGCGGAACAGGCCTCGGGATCGGGTAAGGGCGATGGCGCGACCGGTTCCGGCTAGAAGGGAGACACACCGTGGGCCACGACGAGAGGCCCGAGGACGAGCGAGGACTCCCACAGACCGATGAGGCCGAACCCCGGGCCAGCGGCTGGGAGGCCGGCGAGGAGCCGTCGAGGCACCGCGTCCGCCGTGCCCTGCTCGTGCTCGCCGGCGTCCTCATCGTGTCGATGCTCCTCGTCGGCTGGAACCGTCTCGTCTCCTCCGACGCCTTCTGCGCCTCCTGCCACCAGATGGAGCCCTCCGTCGACGCGGCGGACCGATCCGTCCACGACGACGTGTCCTGCCTCGCGTGTCACACGAAGCCGGGCCTCGCCGGATCGATCCGCTACCTGCCGGCCTTCGCCCGCGAGAGCATCGACACCTTCACGGGTTGGGACATCGCGGACGGCGTGCTCGCAGCCCGCGACTGCGGGTCGTGCCACGTCGCCATCGCCGGGACCCCCGAACTCGAAGCCGCGCACCCGGAGGGTGCGGACTGCGCCGCCTGTCACGGCGAGGTCTCGCACCCTCCGTTGCGCCTCGCGGGCTTCGAACGGCCGGTCGAAGCGGTCGCCGGCGAGGATCCCCACCCGCCGGCCTACGTGCAGACCCATGGCGAGGCCGTGGTCGGCGGGATCGGAACCTGCGTCGAGTGCCACGACGCAGGGTTCTGCGAGGCCTGCCACTTCCGCTCGACTTACCCGCACCCGAAGCGGTGGATCGAGGACCACGGACCCAGCCAGCTCGACGAAGGGCCGGACGCTTGCGCCCTATGCCACCCGCAGACGTTCTGCGCGGGCTGCCACGGGACGGAGATCCCGCACCGGATCGGGTGGCTCGGCGAGCACTGGCGCGACCTCCAGGACGCTCCCGTCGCGGCATGCATGTTGTGTCACCCCAAGCCCGACTGCACCTCCTGTCACACGGAGCACACCGTGCACCGGGAGCAGGACCTGTACACGGAGCCGCCGAGATGACGCGCCGGGGATCCTCGCGCGGGCTCGTCGTCCTGATCCTCGTGATCGTCGTGCTCCTGCTCGCCGAGGGCGCCCTGGTGGCCTACGTGTTCATCTCGCCGAGCGCGAGCCGGCGGCTCGAGGGCGTTGCCGAGTCGGTCCAGCGGATCTGGGCGGGGGACGAGGAGCATCCCGGGCTCCGTACCCGGGTCGCGCGTTCGGCGAACGGCGCCTACCTGGAATGGGTCGTGCCACTTTGGCGCGAGCCCGCCGTCCCCGCGGTGGACCCGGAGTTCACCGCGTGCGTGGATTGCCACCCGGACTACGCGAGCGAGCGAAGGTTCACCGTCTACATGGACCATCCGCTCCACGCGGAGATCGGGTTGGCCTGCAGCACCTGCCACACGCTGAGCCCGCACCCCAACCCACCCAGACCCCAGGAGCGGGTGTGCGCGGAGTGCCACTCCGTGGACGACAAGGACGAGTGCGTGCTCTGCCACCCGCCGGCCTCGCTCCCGCACTTCTACTACCTGGGTGCGCCCAAGCAGGCCGCGGTCCGGTGCGACGTCTGCCATCCCAAGGGCCGGTTCACGGTGGAGAACCCCACCCCGAAGGTCACCGGGGACTTCGATGGTGATCCGGCCGGGGCTTGCTTGTCTTGTCACGAGGCCACGACCTGCCGAACGTGCCACGGCGAGTCCCATCCCACCGACTGGGTGGCCCAACACGGGGCCCTCGCGGTGAACTCCCTCACGACGACCTGCAACGACTGCCACACGCCGACGTGGTGCGCGAGCCGGTGTCACGCCGTCACGCCTATCAACCCGTTCGTCCCGACGACACCACCACAGACAGGGGTACGACCATGAAGACCCAGCGCAGTACCGGGATCGCCGTCGCGGCCGCGATCCTCGTGACCGCGATGGTCGCCATCGGAACGCTCGCAGCCCTCCATCGCGGCCCATGGGCTCGAACCGAGGCGGCCCCCGACCTGGGTCCCGTCATCGCAGAGGTGAACGGTGACCCGATCTTCCTCGCCGACGCGAGATCGCGGATCGACGGCATCGCCACCGTCCACGGCGAGATCAGCGACGTGCTGGGCGAGGACTGGCAGCAGGTCGTCTTCCAGTCCCTGGTCGACGACCAGCTCCTGAGCCAGGAGGCCGAGGCACTCGGCATCGAGGTGACCGATGAGGACATGCAGACCTGGTACGCGGAGATCCAGGGCTCGATCGGCTCGGACCAGACGGTGGACCAGTGGCTCCAGACCCAGGGCATGACCCGGACCGAGATGGAGCGGACGATCGCCCGGCAGATCATCGGCACCCGCGTGTTCGCGGCCGTGACCCAGGGCGTTGCCGTCTCGACGGCACGGCTGCGCGAGTACTACGAGTCGCATCTGTCCGACTACACGGCTCCCGACGGCTCGACGACGCTCTTCCGGGACGTGCGTGGGTCGATCCTCGCCCAGGTGCAGGAGGACGAGGAGGCCGCTGCTTACACCACTTGGCTGGAGCAAGAGCGGCAGGCCGCCACCGTGGCGGTGCTGCTCGAGGACTGGTGGAGGGACCTCCCATGAGCAAGAAGGCTTCGAACCCGCGCTCCCTGATCATCGCCTTGCTCGGACTGACGCTCCTCGTGATGGTGCTCGGAGGAGCCGTGCTCGTCGTGAAGCTCCGACCCGACTCCACGGCCCCCTCGACCCAGGAGCGATCCATCGCCACCTGGGAGGACGCCGTCGCCGACGATCCGACGAGCGACATCGCCCAGACCGGCCTTGGGATGGCCCTGCTTGACGTCGGTCGGATCCAGGACGCGGAGACCGCGTTCCGGGTGGCGCTCGAGCTGAACGACGCCAACTGGATGGCCAACTTCCAGCTGGCGCTGCTTATGCGGGAGCGCAACCCCGAGCGGACGCTGACCCTGTTCGACAAGGCGGCGGCCAACGCCACGCCCGAGAACCGGGCGGTGGTCCTGCTGGCCACGGGCGACTTCCTGATGGTGCGCGGTGAGACGAAGGTGGCGGTGGCCGCTTATCGCGACTCGATCGCGAACGCTTCCTTCATCTTCGACTCGCACCTCGGGCTGGCCAAGGCGCTCGAGGAGCTCGGCAAGACCGAGGCCGCGCTCGCCGAATACCGGGAGGCCGGACGGTTCGCTCCCGGTCACCCCGAGGTCGAGGCGGCGATCCAACGACTGGAGGACCACAGCGGCGACAACTGACCGCGCGGAACGCCGCGCGAACAAACGAGGAGGAACGAGACCATGGCGACCACGACCGAACAGATCGATGGATCCGGTGCACCCCTCGAACCCGGACCCCCCACGGACGAAGAGGAGGAGGAACGCGGGAACCGGAGACTTCTGATCTTCCTCCTCGCGCTGCTCGGCGTGGCGGCGATCTTCCTGCTCGCCCTCCTGCTGTGGCTCCTCCGCCCGGAGTCCGTGCCCGAACCCGGTCAGGTCGCCGGGTACCCGATCGACGTCGTGACCACGATCTACGGCTACGGCGACGGACCCGACGAGTTCGTCAACTGGCCGCTCGGCGTCGCGTTCGACGAGCAGGGCAACGTGTGGATCTCGAACACCGGCGAGGGTCGAGCCGAGCAGTACACCTCGGAGGGCGGATACATCCGCTCCGTCGGGGTGGAGGACGACTTCGGCAAGCTGTACGCGCCCTACGGGCTCGTCGTGGACCCGGCCCGCGACGCCCTGTACGTCGCCGACCCGCGCGGGCGGGCGGTCCAGATCTACACGGCCAGCACCGGCGCCTACATCGGTCACCTGCCCGCCGACGACCAGGACCTGAAGGTCTTCGGCGACGAGGGGTTCACGCCATTCGACGTGGGGCTCGCGGGCGGCCGGGTGGTGGTCTCCAGCAACGACGGGCTGTACTTCTTCGACGCCAACGGCAACGTCGTCTCCCGGTGGGGCGGAACCTTCGGACGCAGGGATGCCCCGGTGCGGGGCTCGGGCCTCGGGATGTTCAACTTCCCCGACTCGTTCACGACCGATCCCGCGACCGGACGCGTCTACGTCGCGGACACGCTGAACCGGCGCGTGATCGCGCTCGGGTCCGAGGGCCGGTGGCTCTGGGTCTCGGGACGGCCCGACAAGGACGGCAAGATCACTTCCTTCTGGCAGCTGCCACGTGGCATCGCGGTCGGCCCGGACGGGAACGTGTACGTGATCGACACCTTCAGGCCGGATCCCGAGGGCATGGGAACGGGGCACTTCGTCGTCCTGTCCCCGGACGGCGAGCTCCTATCCGAGTTCGGACGCAACGGCAGCGACACGGGCTCGTTCCGGTTCCCCGAGCAGCTGGCTCGCGGTCCGGAGGGCCTTTGGGCGATCGCGGATCGCGAGAACGACCGAGTCGTCATCTTCCGGCTGATCACGCCGTACCCGGAGGTCACCGACCTGTACGCCGGCCGTTACCCCAAGACCTTCGAGGACCTCACGGGTGTCGCGATCTGGTCCACCCCCCAGCCTGACTCGAAGGACTGAGGCAGCACCACTGGTTCCGGGGACGGGTCCGCCCGCCTCCGGTCATCCCTGGGTGAGCGCCAGGACGCGCTCGGCGACGGCGTCGGCCTGCATGACGCAGTCGGGGATCCCCGTCCCGCGGTAGGCCTGGCCCACGACGAAGACCCCCTCGGGCAGTCCGTCCTCGATCGCCTGAACGCGCTCCAGGTGACCCACCTCGTACTGGGGCATCGCCCGCGGCCACCTGATCACCTCGGCGCTCTCGGGTCGGGATGGGAGCGGATACAGCTCGGCGAGCTGGCGTGCCACGCGCTCCACGAGCTCGTCGTCGTCCGCTTCAACCGCCGCCTCGGTCCCGAGCGCACCCACGAAGGCCCTTGCCACGGCGCGGTCTCCGAACGAGGGATCGGGCCACTTGCGCGAAACGAGGGTCGCAGCAGTCACGGCGAGCGCCCCGAGCGGCGCGACGAACCCGGATGAGTCCGGGAGCGGCGCCCCCGTGCCGTCCGGGTAGACGAGGAGCACCACCGCCGTCGAGACGTGTGTGATGGCGCGGAGCTCGGCGACGACGGCGGGCGCCACCTCCTCGACCAAGTCGGCGGTCACGAACGCCGGTGCTGCCATCACGACCACGTCCGCGCTGATCTCGCGCTCCGCCGTCTGGATGACGAACGCCTCGCCCGCCCGCCGGAGCGCGGTCGCGGGCGTCTGCGTCAACAGCCGATCGGGCCCGATGGACTCGGCGAGCCCCTCGGTCAGCCGCCGCAGTCCACCCCGCAGGCGTAGGAACATCGGGGGCGGTGGCGCGCCGTCGGGACGGGCGGCCCTCGCCGCCGAGGAGGCCGCTCGCGCGCCGCGGATCAGGCTCCCGCGCTCCCGCTCCCACGCGGCGAGCTCGGGGAAGGTGGCGCGAACGCTCAGGCGATCGACATCGCCGGCGAACAGCCCGCCCAGCAGCGGCGCCACCAGCGTCCCCGTGGCCTCGGCACCGATCCGGCGCCGGAGCAGCGACCCCAGGGACTCGTCACCCTCATCGTGTCGCCTCGGCAAGACGAGGTCCAGGCCCGCGCGGACCTTGCCCGCGTAGGACATCCCAGGCCACCGCAACAGCTCCAGCAGATCGGTCGAGATGCCGAAGGGCCCGCTCGGGAACCGGACCAACCCGGCCCGCCCGTACACCTGCGCCTGGGCCGAGGTCGGAGCGACGAGGTCGTCGCCGAGGCCGAGCTCTCGGCACAGCTCGACCGCCCATGGCTTGCGCGCCAGCAGCGAGTCGGGTCCGGCCTCGAGCTCCAGGCCGCCCACGCTCGCCGAGGAGATCTTGCCGCCGACGCGATCCCCGGCCTCCAGTAGGAGGACCTCCGGGGCCCCCGGCGCCCGGAGCAGCCGGTGGGCCGTCGCGAGGCCCGCGATCCCCGCGCCGATGACGACGACCCGAGAGCTCACGCCCGATCCGGCGCGTGCTCGCGAACGACCGCGGCGAGCAGCCGGCCGTACGCTGGGTCGGCGTTCGGCATCTCGGTCCTCGCGAAGGCCATGCCCGCGCCCTCGGCGAGCCGTCTCGCCTCGATGTCGAGGTCGTACATGATCTCGAGGTGATCGGCCACGAACCCTGCCGAGCAGACTACGACCGCACGCCGGCCGCTCTCGGCCAGCTCGCCGATCACGTCCTCTAGGGGCGGCCCCCACCACGGGTCCGGCGTGCGCCCCGCGCTTTGCCAAGCTGTGAGGACGCCGTCGATCCCCATCTCGCGCGCGACCTTCTCGGCCGTCATCCGCAGGCCGCCGGCGTAGCGACACCCCTCGGAACACGCGTTGCAAGTCTTGCAGCGCAACGTTCCGTCCTCGGCCGTCCGGACCGGAAGGCTGTGGGCAGTGAAGACCACCGCGGCGCCGTCGCGGATCTCGGGGTTGAGCGTCGCCAGGGCTCGATCGAGCCGGTCGCGGATCAGGGCGACGAAGAGCGCATGCTCGTCGAAGCGCTCGACGAGCGTGAACGCGGGTCCGTCCTCGCCGAGGGCACGCTCGACCCGCTCGCGGTAGGACCCGATCGACATCTCCGACCAGTAGGGCGCCATCACGATGCCGATCACGCGCCTGATCCCGTCGCGCCGCAGCTCGTCCACCGCATCGGCGATCCACGGGGGCGAGTGCTTCATCCCCAGGTAGGTGCGGAACGCCCCTTGCTCGGCGGCGTCGAGCTCACGCTGCAGCACCGCCGCCTGCGCCCGCGTGATCTCGAGCAGCGGGAACCGGTCGCCGATGTCTCGGTACCGCTGGCGGAGCTCGGCGAGCAGCTCGGGCGAGGGCGGCCGGCCGCCACGGATGTCCGTGTAGTAGCGCTCGATGTCTTCGGGTCCGTCGGCGGTCCCGTAGGCCATCACCAATACGCCGATCGGACCCTCGGTCATGCGATGAAGCATACGGACCTTGCCATCCCGCGCCGGGGCGCCGCTGCTACCGGCCCAGCGCCTTGTCCTTCACGATCTGGCGGACCGCGTGGTGACCCGGTAAGCCCGTGACCCCGCCGCCGGCGTGCGTGGCGGAGGATGCCTGGTAGAGCCCTCGGATCGGCGTCCGGTAGTCCCCGTACCCCACGGCCGGGCGCATGTGGAACAGCTGGTCCACGGAGAGCTCTCCGTGGAAGATGTTCCCGCCGATCAGGTTGAACTCCTCCTGCATCTGCTTGGGTCCGATCACCTGCCGGTGCATGATCGAGTCCCGGAACCCCGGCGCCACCTCCTCGAGCTGCCCGATCAGCCGGTCCGCGTACGCGTCGAGTTCGGCGGTGTGGTCGTCCTCCTCGTCGGCCCAGGACGCCGGAACCCACTGACTGAAGCAGGACATAACGTGGATCCCTTCCGGCGCAAGCGTCTTGTCCACCACGCTCGGGATCTCGCAGTCGCTGAACACCACGGTCGCCGCCTTGCCGGACCGGGCCTCCTGGAACGAGGCCTCCAGCTGGTCGACGTCGTCGAGCATCTCGATCGCGCCCCCGTGGATCTCGGGGTCGAAGTCCGGGTCGGCAGTGAACGTCGGCAGGCGCGAGATCGCCATGTTGATCTTCACTGTCCCCGAGCGCGTCTTCCAGTGCTCTATGTCGTGGACGAAGGTGTCCGGCAGTTCGGAGCGCTCGATCTGCTTCAGGAACGTGATCTTCGGATGGCACGAAGTGATGACGATCGGCGCGTGCACTTCCTCGCCCCCCTCGAGCGCGACCCCGTAGGTCCGGCCGTTCCGGATCAGCAGGCGCTCGACCGGCGCGTTCACGCGGATCTCGGCGCCCTTGGACTCGGCGGAGGCTCGGATCGAGTCGGCGACCGCGCCCATCCCCCCCTCCATGAACCCCCAGTGCGCGACCTCACCGTCTCCGATGTCGCCGACGGAGTGGTGCATCAGCACGTACGCGGTACCCGGCGCGTCGGGACCCGCCCACGTGCCGATGATCCCGTTCACCGCCATGAAGCCCTTCATCTGCGGCGTCTCGAACCAGCGTTCGAGCAGGTCGGTGGCGCTCATCGTGAACAGGCGCGTGACGTCGGCGATCGTCTGCCGGTCGTAGTGCTTGCGGAGCTTCCAGCCGAGCTTGGCGACGTCCCACACGCTCCCGAACTTCTTCGAGCCGATGTCGGGCGGGGTCTCCATCAGCATCGGGCCGAGGATGTTCGCGATGCGCTCGATCCATCCGTAGAACTCGAAGTACGCGTCGGCGTCGCGCTTGGACACCTTGCCGATCGACGCGCGCGTGACGTCGTCGTCCTCGGACTGGATCAGCGAGCCGCCGCTGCGCATCGGCATGTAGCCCTGGCCGAGCGGCAGCAGCTTGAACCCGAACCGCTCGAGCTCCAGATCGCGTCGGATCGACGGCGGCATCAGGCTCATCGTGTAGGAGAGGGTGTTCACCTTGATGTCGGGCGCCTCGGGCCAGGGCGCCGAGGTGTCCGAGGCCCCTCCGACCTTGTGTCGGGCCTCAAGGACCACGGTCTTCGCACCCCTGCGCGCCAGGTAGGCCCCGGCGACGAGGCCGTTGTGGCCTGCACCTATCACGATCGCGTCGTAGCGGTTCGGGCCGGTCGCGGTCATCTTTGAATCTCCGTTCAATCTCGTGTCGCCGCAGCGTACACCGGACTTGGCGTCGGAGGGAAGCGGCCCTGGTCCCGTAGCATCCAGTTCAGTGACGGGGTCCGAGGAGCTGTTCGAGCGCGCCCGGCGCGTGATCCCCGGCGGGGTGGATTCGCCCGTGCGGGCCTTCGGCGCGGTTGGCGGCACGCCGCGCTTCGTCGTCCGGGGCGAAGGCGCGTACATCTGGGACGCGGACGGGAACCGTTATGTGGACCTCGTTCAGTCGTGGGGCGCGCTGCTCTTCGGGCACGCGCGCCCCGAGATCGTGGAGGCAGCGACCGCGGCGGCGGCGCGTGGGACGAGCTTCGGCGCGCCGACAGAGGCCGAGGTGGAGCTCGCCGAACGCATCACCGCCGCGATGCCGGCCGTGGAGATGGTCCGCCTGGTCTCGAGCGGCACCGAGGCCGCGATGAGCGCCATCCGCCTGGCCCGAGGCTTCACGGGGCGAGACGTGCTCGTGAAGTTCGAGGGCTGCTACCACGGGCACTCCGACGCCCTGCTCGCCAAGGGCGCCGGCTCGGGTCTGGCCGCGCTCGAGATCCCAGGTTCGCCGGGGGTGACCGAGGGCGCGGCGCGCGACACGCTCACGGTGCCGTTCAACGACGTCGAGGCCGTCCGGGCCGTCTTCGCCGAGCAGGGCGAGCGCATCGCCGTGCTCGCGGTCGAGCCGGTCGCGGCGAACATGGGCGTCGTCCCCCCCGAGCCCGGGTTCCTCGAGGGCCTGCGCGAGATCTGCTCCGAGCACGGCGCGCTCCTGCTGTTCGACGAAGTGATCACGGGGTTCCGCATCGGCTTCGGCGGGGCGCAGGGACGATTCGGGGTCACCCCGGACCTGACGGTCCTCGGCAAGGTGATGGGGGGCGGGTTCCCGTGCGCCGCGTTCGGCGGGCGCCGGGATGTGATGGAGCACCTCGCGCCCGTCGGGCCCGTCTACCAGGCCGGCACGCTCTCCGGGAACCCGGTCGCGGTGGCGGCCGGGATCGCCGCCCTTGACCTCGCGAGCACGCTCGACCCGTACCCGGACCTCGAGCGGATCGCTGCGGGGCTGACCGACGGCCTCGCGGGCGCTTTCGGCGAGCGGTCCCAACCAGCGACGATCAACCGCGAGGGGTCGATGTTCAGCGTGTTCTTCATCGAGGGGCCCGTGCGGGACTTCGCGGGCGCCAAGGCCGCAGATCACGAGCTGTACGCGCGCTTCTTCCACCACATGCTCGAGCGCGGCGTGGCCCTGCCGCCGAGCGGGTACGAGCTGTGGACCCTCGGGACCGCCCACGGGCCGGCCGAGGTCCGGCAGGTCGTAGATGCCGCAGCTTCGTTCGGCGGCTGAGCACCGCCTCCCGGGTGGCCCCGAGAGGCAGCCGGCACGCACAGGCGCGCGTAACGTTCGACGGGCTCGCCGGACGGTATAGGTGAACCCACCGAAGGAGGGATGTTCAGCGTGACCACCGAGACCGCGATCTTCGGAGCCGGCTGTTTCTGGGGCGTCGAGTACGTGTTCGAGCGCGTCCCCGGCGTGATCTCCACCGAGGTCGGCTACGCCGGCGGCCTGACCGACCACCCCACCTACCGCGAGGTGTGCTCCCACACCACGGGCCACGCCGAGGTCGCGCGCGTTACGTTCGACCGCGAAGCGGTGTCCCTCGAACAGCTGCTCGAGGTCTTCTGGGCGATGCACGACCCGACCCAGGTCGACCGTCAGGGCCCGGACGTAGGCGACCAGTACCGAAGCGCGATCTTCGTCGGCTCGGACGAGCAGCGCCGGGTCGCCGAGGACTCGAGGGCGAAGGCCCAGGAGCGCTTCGACAAGCCGATCGCGACCGAGATCATCGAGACGGGACCGTTCTGGCCCGCCGAGGACTACCACCAGCGCTACTACGACAAGAACGGGCACGAGCCGTACTGCCACGTGGTGCCGTGGCGCACGCTAGAGGAGCTCGGGCTCGTCAGCGCCTGACGTCACGGGTGGAGGACCCGATCGGCCTTGGCCGCGAAGACGAAGTCCGCCTCGTGCAGTCCGTCGATCTTGTGGGTCCAGATCGTGAGCGCGACGCGCCCCCACGCGAGCTCGATGTCGGGGTGGTGCCCTATCTCCTCGGCCAACTCACCCACGCGGTTCGTGGCGTCGAGGGCCTCGCGGAAGTCCTTGAACCGGAACACCTTGCGGAGGTGGTGGTCGTCCACGACCTCCCAGCCGTTCCCGAGGTCGGCGAGGTACGGCGCGATCTCCTCGCGGGTGAGCGGTGGGACGCCGCCGCGGCACGGCACGCACTCCATCGCGGCAAGTTCGCGAGACATCAGTCACTCCTTCCCGCCGCCAAACGCCGCTCGACGATCGCGTCCGCGGCCGCAAGGGGCGAGACCCCACTGCCGACAGCAAGGTCGAGGACCTCGCGCACCGTGTCACCGATGCCCTCGAGGCGCTCGCGCAACCGGGCGTCGTCCTCTCCAAGGAGCTCGAACGCGGCTAGGTGGATGATCCCACCGGCGTTCACGACGTAGTCGGGCGCGTACAGGATGCCGCGTTCGGCCAGGTGGTCGGCGTCGCCGGGCTCTCCCAGCTGGTTGTTCGCCGCGCCCGCGATCACCCGACATCGGAGCGTCGGGATCGTCTCCGCGTTCAAGACGCCGCCGGTGGCGCAGGGTGAGAGCACGTCGCACTCGGTCGCGAGGATCGCCTCGGCCGAGACGTGCTCCGCATCGAGCTCGGCCGCGAGCTCCTTCGCCCGTATCTCATCGACGTCGGCGAGCGTAAGGCGTGCCCCCGCCGCGCTGAACATCCGCGCCAGCGGCGCCCCGACCGCTCCGACACCTTGGATCGCGACCTTCCTACCGCCGAGCTCCCCCGAGCCGAATGTGTACTCGACCGCTGCGCGCAGACCATGGAACACGCCGACCGCCGTCGCGGGTGCCGAGGTTCCGGAGCCGCCCGCCCCCTCGGTCCGGCCGAACACGAAGGAGCACCGCTCGGCGATCACGTCCATATCCTCGGAGCGCGTGTTCATGTCGCAGGCGGTCCTGTAGGTCCCGTGGAGCGATTCGAGGAGCTCCCCGTAGCGGAGCAGCAACCCTCGGCGGGCATCGCCGGAGGGGATCTCGGGCACGGCGAGCACCCCCTTGCCGCCGCCGAGGGGTAGTCCCGCCATCGCGTCCTTGCTCGTCATCGCCGACGACAGGAGCAGGGCGTCTCGAAGGGCCTGGTCGGGCGAGGTGTACGACTTCATCCGGGTACCGCCGGCCGCGGGACCCAGCACGGTCGAGTGGACGGTGACGAACATCCAGGCGCCGCTCGGCGCGTCGAAGCGGACGACGAGCTCCTCGCCGTCCCAGGCTCGGAGCAGGTCCTCGAACAACCGGACTACTCGGGTCTCGGCGCGGCCTGCTTCTTCGCCTTCTTCTGAGCGCGCTTCTCCTTGATGGACTTCTGGGCGGTCTTCTTGTTGTGCTTCTCGCCCTTGTCCTTCGCGTGCGCCACGGCGACCTCCGTTCGCTCGACCGGAAGCCCATTATGGCGCGCTCGCCCGACCCGGGCCGCGGCGATCCGCTAGGCCAGGTCGGCGAGAGCTGCTCGGACGTCCTTGCGGATCCCGGTCACGAAGGGGACCTCCTGCTTGGTGAACCGGCGGGCCTGCGCGTCGCGCAGGCGGCGGATGCAGTCGACGATCCGGTCGAGCCGGTCGGCCTCGAACGCCAGGATCCACTCCCAGTCGTTGATCCCGAACGCACTCGTCGTGTTCGCGAGCACGTCCGGGTACTCGCGGCCGACCTCGCCGTGCTCACGGAGCATCGCGGCGCGCTCCTCGCTCGGGAGCAGGTACCACTCAGGCGCGCGGACGAACGGGTAGACGCACAGGTAGCGTCCGGGCGGTGCCCCCTTGACGAACGCCGGCGCGTGATCCGCCGTGAACTCCGCCGGTTTCACGACGCCCATGAACGTCCAGGAGGTCTCTAGCTCGCGCCCCGCCCGGGTCCGGCCGAACGCGACGAGCGCGTCCTGGACGGCGTCGGGGCTCGGGCCGACCAGCCAGAGCATCAGGTCCGTGTCGGCGCGGAAGCCGGCGGTCGAGTACGCGCCGCGGACCGAGACGGAGCCGTCCCACTCCTTGAACAGGTTCTCGACCTCCTGCGCCGCGTCGTCGAAGTCCAGGTCGCGGAACCCGCGCGTCGCCCTGAAGCAGGGGTACAGGGCGTAGACCGAGTCGCTGATGGCTCTACCCTCCCCTCTTGAGGTCTTCCCCGGGGAACGCTCTTGGCGCTTGTCCCTCGAGGACTGATGTGAGACGGCGTCCCCAGGGAACGGCCTCGGAGGTCCGACGTCCACAAGGGTGTCGTCCCACGAGGACTGGTCCATCAGCACGACGCCGAACCTCCGTCCGAACGGCTTCCCCACGAGGAAGGGAGGCGATGTGCTCGGGATCGGGATCGACTGGTCCGAGGAGTTCCACCTCGTCGCGCTGGGCCGCCCGGGCGAGGGCGTCATCGAGGTCTCGCGCGTGGAGCACAGCCCCACCGAGGTCGACGCCTTGGTCGCCAAGATCGCGGGGCTCGAGCCCGACCCCGCCGAGGTGCGGGTCGTGATCGAGACCCGCCACGGGCTGCTCGTCGAGCGCCTCGTCGACGCGGGCTACGTCGTGGTCCCGGTCAACCCGGATCTGGTCGCGCGGCGGCGCGGGCCGGCCAAGAAGAAGGACGACGCCGAGGACGCCCGGATCGCGTGCTTGATCGCGCTCGATAGGCACGAGCGACTGCGTCCGCTCATCCCCCACGGCGAGATCGCCGGCGAGCTGCGCGCGATCGCTCGAGACGACGAGCGCGCCGCCCGAGACGAGCGCAGGCTCCTCAACCGCCTGCGCCAGGACCTCATCTCGACCTTCCCTGCGGCGCTTGCCATCGGCGGGGAGGACCTCGGAGCGCCGACGTTCCTGCGGATGCTGGAACGCTGGCCCACCGCGGACACGCTGGCGGCGGCACCCAGGACCGAGCTCGTGGCGTTCGCCCGCTCGTGCCGCCACGGGTGGCCGGAGCGCCTCGCCGATAGGGTCCAGGCCTCGCTCGCAGCGGAGCATTTCCGGCCCAAGGACTACCTGGTGCGGGCCAAGGCCGACACGATACGCCTGGCCGCCACGCAGCTGCTCGCGATCGGAGCTCAGCGCAGGACCTGGGAGCGTCGCATGGGCGAGCTCCTGCTCGGGGCTCCGCGGCAGGGACGAGACAAGAGGCCGAGAGGAGACGGGCTGGGGAAGGGCTTTCCTGGCGGCGAGATCTACCTGAGCTTTCCGGGCCTCGGTGACCGCCTCGCCGCCAGGATCGCCGGTGAGATCGGCGATCATCCCGAGCAGTTCGACACGCCGAACTCGCTGCAATGCTACGCGGGCAAGGCGCCGGTCACGCGCCGCTCGGGAAAGTCCGAGGTCGTCGTGGCGTGCCGGCTCGCGCACAACCGCTATCTCGGCGGTGCCGTCCAGCAGTGGGCGTTCTGCTCGCTGAGGCGCTCGGGGTGGGCTCGGGAGTTCTACGACTCGCAGCGAGCCAGGGGCAAAGGGCACCAGGCGGCGCTCCGGGCGCTCGGGAACCGCTGGCTCGAGATCCTCTGGCACTGCCTGCACAGAGGTGTCCCCTACGACGAAGCGGTCCACGTCGCCAACCGAAACCGGGCCCTCGGAAGGACGACCCAGGCCGCGTGACACGGTGGTGGTTGACGAAGGGTGTCTCACTCGAACCGCTCCTTCGCCTCGCCGAGCAGGACCCGGCGGAAGTGATTCGCTACGAGGTTGGTCACCGCCGGCAGCAGCGTATCGAAGGCGTCGACGAGCTGGGACGCAGCCGCCTCCGCCGAGCCCGACGTGTCGATGATCGGCTTGCGCACATGCTCATCGAACAGCTCCACCGCACGATCGGCCAGACGGACCATCGCGTCGTTCGTCTCGCGGGCCAGAGACAGTAGCTCGCCGAGCGGCAGTCCGTACTCGAGGAGCCGAAGGGCGCCGCGAACCATGCCGATGTCGGAGGCCGTGTAGCGCTCCTCGCCCTCGACGGTCCGACCGAGCTTGATGCCCTCGCGCTCGACGGCCTGGATCAGCGATGCCGGGACGCCGCTTCGGCCCGCGAACTCCTCCAGCGATAGGAGCTCGTCTGGATCGGTCTCACCCCACGCCGCCGAGATAGCGGCGGCCAGGTCGGCGTCGGGCCGTTCGAGGCCGTCGCCGATCACCCGGCCGATCGCCGCGAGCGTAAGGCCCTTGGCCCGTAGCGCCTTGACCTGGCGGATCCGCTCGGCGTGGAGCTCGTCGTACCAGGCCACTCGGCCCTCGCGCTCCGGCGGCGGGACGAGCCCTAGAGACTGGTAGTAGCGAACCGTGTCGACGGAGACGTCGCACGCGGCTGCGAGCTGTTCGACCCGGTACCTCACGAGAGATAACTCTACGAGTGCGCGCTCGAACTATCATCCCAGCGAGGTGAGCTAGATACGCAGCGAGGCGGTGGTGAGGATCCCGCAGGTCTGCTGGTCCACCGCCCAGACCACGACCTGGTCGGTCGGCTGGCCCGCGCCAGGGCTCTCCGCGTAGATGGCGATGTAGGCGGGCGTGCCCTCGAACCCGGCGGCGATCAGCCGGATGAGCGTGTCGCGAGGGTCGCCCACCGTAGGGGCGCCGCTCGCCTCGACGCACTCGAGCCCCTCGTTGGTGGCTCGAGCGCTTGCCGTCAAGGCCTCGGTCGCGGCGGCGGTCTGCCCGGTCACGATCGGGACCGCGTCCTGGGCTAGGGCGAGGATCCCTGAGTCGTCGTAGTCCACGCCCTCCTGCTCCTCGAGCCCGCGGAAGGCGAAAGCGATCGAACCCTGCCCGTCCTCGCCCTCCGGCGCCACGGCCCCGGCCTCCGCGTCGGCGGCCGCGGTCGACCCGAGGGACGCGGCGCCCTCGCGGTCCGAGCCGTCTCCGATGTTGAGAGCCACCACGAGCACCAGAGCCGCCGCCGCCGCGATCCCCGCCGCCCACTGCAGCCGCTCCCACACGACTACCCGGCGCCTCTCGAAGCGTCGGCCGGCCTCGGCGAGCACCGGACCGGTCACGCCGAAGGGCACCGGCACGTCCTCCAGGGTCGCGAGCGCCGCGAGGGCCCTGCGTGCCAGGTCCACTTCCTGGCGGCAGGTCGCGCACCCAGGCAGGTGTGTGTCGACGACGGCACGCTGTTCATGGTTCAGCGTGCCGTCGACGTAGTCGGCGAGGAGCTCCTCAGGGTGGGTCATGGGGTCATCGTCCCCTCAGACGGCGGGGCGGGGTCGGTGCGTTCCCCGGACCGTCGCACGCCCAGAGCCCGGGCGAGCGCGATCCGGCCTCGGTGCAGGCGCGATTTCACGGTCCCCACGGGCACCCCGAGGATCTGCGCCACCTCTTCCTGTGGCAGGTCCCGCACGTCGTGCAGGATCATCACCACCCGGAAGTGCTGGGGGACCTCTAGCAGTGCACGCTGGACGTCGATCGACAGGTCGGAGGCGTCGGCGTGGTCGGGGACCGGGGGCGGCTCGGTGGCGGGGCGATCCTCGGCCCCTGCGCGCTCCAGGAGCGGCTGTCGCTGGCGCTTGCGGAGCAGGTCGTAGCAGGCGTTGACGGTAACCCGGTGCAGCCAGGTCGTGAACGCCGACTCGCCGCGGAACGAGGAGAGCTTGCGCAGCACCGTGAGGAAGGCGTCCTGGGTGGCGTCGCGCGCGTCCTCCTCGCGGCCGGTCATCCGAAGTGCGAGGTTGTATACGCGGCGCTCGTGGCGCTCGACGAGCGCGGCGAAGGCGGCGCGGTCCCCGGACAGGAATCGCCGGACGAGATCCTCGTCGCGGACGTCCCCCTCAGGCATCAGAGCCCTCCGGGACCGGGACCACGATCCGCACCTCCGCCACCTCCGCGCGGTTGCCGTCGCCCGTCGGGACCACGGAGGTGATCCAGACCAGGACGTACCGACCGGTCGCCTCGAGCGGGACCCGGGTGATGGACGCGGCGATCCCTGCGTCGCCGACTCCGGCCACGAGGCTATCGGGATCGTCGCCGATGGCGATGCGGAAGGTATACCCCGGGTGAGGGGTCCACAGGCGGAGACCGGTGATGTGCAAGGTCTCACCCATGTCCAGGACCAGCCCGATCCCGGGCTTTCCGAGCTCGCCGTCGAAGTAATCCTCCGACCGCCAGAGCGTTGCAAGGTCGCCGTCCACCGCGCGTGGGGCGTTGGTGGACAGCTCGCTGCCGTCGCCGAAGGGATCCAAGGCGATCGCCGAGATCGGGCGCTCCGCGCGCAGCGTTACCTCCGCGGGCGTGGGTTCCTCGCGCGTCGGGCGGATCCCGAGAGGTCCACCGACCTCGAGCGTGCCGACCCACAGGCCGAGGGCGATCGTCGCCGCAGCCACGCCGGCGATCAACAGGGGGACGCCGACCCAGGACAGGAGACCCGCTCCAGCCTGCGGGGTCTCCTGATGCACGAGGAGGCCATCGCGGTCGCCGTCGGGCGTGAGCTCGCTCCGGAAAGAGAGCGCGTCGGGGAACCTGCGGTCGGGGTCCGCGTTCAAGGCTCGCGCGAGGGCTCGGTCGAGCCTCCGAGGTACGTCCGGGCGAAGCTTACGGACGGACGTGCGCCCTCGCGGCAGCTGCCCCGTCAGGAGTTCGAACGCCAGGGCGCCGGCCAGGTAGATGTCCGTCCGCGCGTCGGCAGGCCCTCCGGCGGCCTGCTCGGGGGCGAGGCGGTCCGCGCCTAGCAGCTCGACCGCCTCGGCCGGCTTGGCGTTCGCGATCGCGGCGCCGATCCCGAGGTCGGTGACGCGGATCTGCCCGTCACCGGCGATGATGACGTCGTCGGGATCGAGCGCGAGGTGCCGGGCCCCGGCCTCGTGCGCCGCGCCGAGCCCCTGCAGCACGGCGACGACGACCCCGATCGCCTCCGCTAGGGGGAGGGGGCCGGCCTCGTTCAGGCGGGTGCGAAGGCTCGGGCCCTCGACATGCTCTCGCACCACGAAGGTGACGCCCTGCTCCTGGCCGGAGTCCAGCAGCCGTGCCAATCTCGGGTCGGCGAGTCCGGCCACCCGTCGCACCTCCTCGGTCAGAGCGGTTGCGAAGACGGGGTCGTCGGCGAGCCTGGGATGTACGACCTTCACGGTGACCCGTCGGTGAAGGAGCGTGTCGGTCGCCAGCCAAACCATGCCGGTCTCGCTGCGTCCCAGTCGCTTGTCGAGCGCGTAGCGCCCGGAGAGCATCGTGACGGGGCGGGTCGTGTGCATCACGCGGCAGTGTATGCCTGCATCAGCGACGATCCGCGTCGGACGGTTCCTACCCGCCGGAGGGAGATGCGGTGTCCGTGACGGTCACCTTGGTCAGGTCCTCTGTGAACGGGAACCGACCGAGAAGCAGGGTCCCGGCCCGGTCCACAAGCACTACCGTGACCTCGCGCCCGTTAACGTCGATGTGTTTAAGCCGCGCGCCTGCGCCCGATCGATCGATCTCGCCGAGCGCGACGGCGCGAGCGGCCTCCACATCGCCGGTCTCGGCGAAGGTCTCGGCGGCCGCGAAGGCGACGTCCTGCGCGACGTCGGCGGCCCGGTACCGCGCGAGGAGGATCGAGCCAACGTCCAGCGCAAGTACGACCAGGAGCGCGGCCACGAGCAGCCACGCCAAGATGAGCTTGCCCACCAGTCCGGACTCGAGCTCGAGGCGCCGCCTCATCGCCGCCATCTTCCCGCCACCTGGCGCCGCACCAAGTCGACCTCTTCGATCCGAAGGGCTACCGCCGAGGCGAGGAAGACGGCGAGTCCGACGACCACCGCAGACACGACCTGCATCGCCTGTGCGCCGACCGTGGCGACCCCGAGCCATCTCTCCATCGCCTCGGCCATCAGCCAGGCGGCGCTCGCGGTGGCGAGTCCCGCGACGAGGACGCGCCCGATCGACCCCCAGACCCGTTCGCCGCCCAGACCGCCCACCTTGGCGCGCACCCGCAGGAAGAGCACGATCGACGCGAACACGTACGACGCGGCATGGCCGAGCGCGAGGCCTCGCACGCCGAGGTCGAACCCGAGCACCATGATCAGGTTCACGCCGATGTTCAGCGCGGTCGCCGCGACGTTCACGAGCGCGGGCGTTCGGGTGTCCTGCATAGCGTATGAGGACCGCAGCAGCAGCTGGAACGCCGAGAACGGGAACAGTCCGAGCGCGAACAGGACGAGGACCTCGGCGACCAGTTCGCCGCTGGACGGTCCCGTGACGCCGTGCTCGAGCAGGAGGCGCACTATCGGGCGCGCGAGCACCAGGTAGCCGAGGGCCGCCGGGATCAACACGGTCGCGGTCGCGCGCAGGCCCTGCGAGAGGAGCCGGCGGAACCCCTCGACGTCGCCGTCGCTCCACCGCGAGGACATCGCGGGCAGGAGCGCCGTGAAGATCGAGACCGCGAAGATCGAGTGCGGCAGCTGGAACAGGATGAACCCGGCCGCGTAGGCCGAGTAGTCGCCCTGGATCGCGGCCGCGAGGATCAGCACGACGAGGTAGCCGAGCTGGTTCGTGACGACGTAGACGAGGACCCAGGTCGCCAGGCGCGCCATAGTCCGCACGGCCTCGGCGCCTCGCTCGGCCTTCCACCGGAAGCGGAAACCGGTGGCTCGCACCGACGGCCAAAGCGCGGCGGTCATCCCGATCACGCCGAGCGTTGTGCCGATCGCCAGGACGAGCCTCTGGGCGTCCGTCGCGAGCTCACCCGATCCCGGGTCGGCCCCAGGCATGGCAGCGAAGATCGCGAAGGTCGCGATGACGATGAGGTTGTTCACGATGGGGGCGAACATCGGCGCCGCGAACCGCCGATGGGCGTTCAGCAGGCCGGTGGCCACCGCGCCCACTCCGTAGAAGACGACCTGCGGCATGAACCAGCGGAGGAAGAACGTGGCCAGCGCCGCCGTCGCGACCTTCTGGGACTCGGGGACCCCACTGGTGTACAGGTCCACGATCCACGGCGCGAAGACGATGCCCAGCGCGGCGATCGCCGACAGCACGATCAGCGCGAGCTTGAAGAGCCGCCGGACGACGTCCCACGCCGCGTCGCGCCCGTGCTGCTGGAGCCACTCGACGACGACCGGGACGACTACCGAGGTGAGGATCCCGCCGAGCGCCAGCTCGTACAGGATGTTCGGCGTGATGTTCGCGATGTTGTAGGAGTCCGCCAGTCGCGACTCGGTGATCCCGAGTGCGAAGGCCATCGCCGACAGCCGGAGGAACCCGGTGAGCCGCGACAGCGCCGTGCCCGCCGACATCACGGCGGTGTTCCGCACGAACGCCTGTGTCGTATCGGCGGGTTCGGGGTTCACGGGCTCCGCCGTGGCAGGAACCTCCTCGCCCACAGGACCATCAGCACCAGCGCCGCCCCGATCGTGATGACGATCGCTATCCGGTTGTACGCGGTGGAGCGGACCACGATCGTCTCATGGTCGACCTCCCGCCCGCTCGGCGACAGGAGTTGAACCCGAACGGGGAACCGCCCGGTCGACCGGAGCTGCGCCTGGAACCGGACCGTCTCGGAGGCGCCGGGGGCGAGCTCGAGATCCGCCGAGAGGGTCTCGCGCAGGTGCTGGGACGCCAGTCGGACCGAGACGCTGAGGGTCTCCTGTGCCCCGTTGGTGACCCTCACAGGGATCCCGCCGCCCGACTCGGAGGTCAGCGTGACGGTCTCGACGGTATCGAGCGTGAGGGAGTCCAGGACCGCGTCGACCTCGCCCCGGACGGCGTTGATGAACGCGAGGCCCCCATCCGGCTCGGACAGGAACTGCCGAGCCTCGGCGAGGAGCAGCATCGTCTCGAGCTGGGCGGGTTCATCGCTTCCCAGCGGAAGCATCGAGCTCAGCGTGTAGACGCGCCGACGCGCCTGTTTCAGCTCCGCGATGTAGGTGCCGGTGAATCGGCGGAGCGACGGCGTGGCGACCTCGGAGGGTTCCGGGGGAGGGAAGGCCGCGAGGAGCTCGGTCGGGGAGGCCAGGGAAAGCCACGGCGCACCCGAGACGCCGCGAGCGAGCGTGACGAAGAACGGGCCCGGCAGAGGGAGGTCCTCGCCCAAGACGAGTGCTACGCCGCGCGGGTCACCCGGTCGTTCCTGCCAGATCGCCGCAAGCTCGCCGAGCGCCGCCTGCGCGGCGCGCACCGGGTCCTCAGGTGCGATCTGAGCGATGACGGCCTCCGTGGAGGGGTCGGGGGCGATCGCGGCGATTGCCCCCTGGGCGAGGCTAGCGGTGGCGGGTCCCGTGAGGTCCAGCGGTTGCGGCACGCGTTCCACGGTGGCGGGGCCGACAAGCAGGGTGGTGATCCCCAGGGCAGCTATCCCTCGGAGCGTCGTGTCGTCGAGCGCCGCGCCAGGGGGGCGCAGCACGCCGGGGACCGGCGTCGTCTGCAGGAACGCGCCGACGACCTGGCGTCCACGCTCGAGCTGGATGCCGACGTCGAGACCGAGCCCGCCCCCGTACAACGCGGGAAGTTCCGGCGTCGCGAACGGCATCGCGGTCATCCGTATGCCGGGCGTGGAGGCGATGGTTCGCAGGTCTTCGAGCGCCTGCCCGGCGAGCTGGGCACCGCCCTCTCCCGCCGGGATCTCCCGGATTCCCTCGGGACCGACGACCGCATATCCGCCGCGCATCCGGCCGAGCTGGGTGATCAGTACCGGGGACAGCGCGACCTCCACGACGGGGTCAGAGGGCAGGGAGACGAGCTCGAGTAGGGCGCGGATCTGCCCGTTCAGGCGTCCCCCCGCGCCGAGAGCGACCTCGAGCGAGTCGTCCAGGAAGATCCCGTCGGGACCGAACGAGATCGGGTGTTCGAGCACGAAGGTCCAGGAGAGAGCGAGCGGCACCTCGGGCTCGCGGACGAGGAATATCACGGGGGTTCGGATGGCCCCGACCGATGCGCCGCCGGTGCGAAGGTCGACCTTGAGCGGATAGACGCCCGACTGGTCGGGGTCCAGGCCGAAGGAGTCGAGCGTGAATGCCACCTCGAACTCCCGCACGACAGCCGGCTCGAGCGGCCCCTCGCGGGCGAGGGTCTCGGCGTCGATCACCACGAACGGATCGGTCACGAGCGACTGCTCGTAGGCGCTGCGCGTCAGCACCCGCGAGTACAGCGTGACCCCTATAGACAGCTCTGGCAGCGGGACGTCGCCGAGGTTCTCCGCCCTGATCCGCAGGTCGACGACGCGTTGGCTCGTCGAGTTCCAGGCGGTCTGTGATAGGAGCGTGAGCCGGACGGGTGTCGGCTCCTGCGCGCTCGTGCTGGGACCGAGAGCGGCGATCAGGAGCAGGACGAGGCTGAGCAGCGGCGCGAGGCGTCGCATGGGCGGTCCCGTCATCCTATCCCCCGCTCCCTGGCAGGAACGACAGCTCGCGGATGCCGTAGGCGGCCGCGACGACCAGCAGGAAGCAGCCGACGGCCACGCGGAGCGTCCGCTCACGGGCGCCCAGCGCCAGCCGCGCTCCGATCCTTGCTCCGGGCACGACGCCGAGCGTGAGCACCAGGAATATCGCCCAGTCGATGTTCCCAAGCAGGGCATGGACGATCGTTCCCGGGATCACGAGCACGGCGATGATCGCGAGCGAGGTGCCGAGCGCGCGCTTGAGCGGCATCCCGATCCACGTAGTGAACGCCGGCACGATTATGATCCCGCCGCCCACCCCGAGGAGACCGGACACGAACCCGGCCGCCCCGCCGACGACGCCGAACTTCCAGCCCGCCGTCGTGCCCCTCCTCCATGGCGTCTTCGGCGCTCGCCCACGGATCACCTGGACCGAGGTGACGACGATGAGTCCGGCGGTGATCACCAGCAGGAGGTGGGTGTTCACGAGCTCCGTGAGCCATGCGCCGATGATCGCCCCGACGATCCCGGGGCCCGTCGCCCAACGAACCGCTCGGAAGCTCACCTGCTGTGCCTTCGCATACGTGTACGCGCCTACGATCGATGTCGGGAGGATGACCGGGAGCGGGGTGGCGACCGCCTGGATCGCCGTCCCACCGAGCATCGCGTTCACCGCCGGTGTCGTGATGATGCCGCCGCCCACGCCGAAGAGTCCGGAAAGCACGCCGGCTATGAAGCCGACGAGGGCGCCTCCGGCGACCTGTAACGCCGTCACCCGAGGAGCCCCGCCGCGCGCTTGACCATGTCGCGCTCGCCCCGGTACGCGGCGCGCTTGATCGCCGTCCGGAGCGGGAGCCAGCGAACCTCCTCCATCTCGGCGTCGTGGCGTGAGACGTCACCGCCGGTGGCGCGCATCAGGAAGAAGTGGACGCGCTTGCGAACGCGCACGCCGTCCCACACGTAGAAGTAGCGGATCTCGCCGAGGTCGGCCTCGATCTCCGCCTCCAGGCCGGTCTCCTCGAGCACCTCGCGGAGCGCGGCCTCCTCGTCTGACTCTCCTGGCTCGATCGCTCCCTTGGCGAGACCCCATGCGAGCTCACCGCGGCGCGTACGCCGGGCCGCTAACGCGATCTCGAACCCGTCGCCGACGGGTCGGTAGACGACGCCGCCGGCGGACACCTCGCTGCGCGTCGACATCACAGCGGGCCGTCCCGAGGGGCGTTCTTATACTGCCCCGGGATGCTCGAGAAGATCATCGACTTCTTCCGACCGTACCTCGAGGCTCCCTGGGGATACGTGATCGTCGGTACGGTCACGTTCCTGGAGAACTCGGTCGGCGCCGGCGTCATCGTGCCCGGCGAGACCCTCGTCATCATCGGCGGAGTCTACGCGGGGCTCGGTGACCTCTGGCTCCCGCTCGTCGCGGCGGTCGCGGTCATCGGGGCCGTGGCGGGTGACAACTTCGGGTATTGGATCGGGCGTCGCTTCGGGCGAGGCTTCCTCGAGAACCATGGGCGCAAGCTCTTCGTCACCCCCGAGCGGCTAGGGGCCACCGAGCGTTTCTACCAGCGGCACGGCGGCAAGACCGTATTCCTGGGCCGGTTCATCCCGGTCGTTCGGAGCGTCGGCTTCATCGTCGCCGGGATCTCGCACATGCCCTGGAAGCGGTTCTTCGCGTACGACCTGCTGGGCGCAACGATCTGGGGGATCGGGCACACGATGATCGGGTACGCGCTCGGGGAGAGCTACGAGCGCTTGGAGCGGTACGCCACACCGTTCGGGATGGTCGTGCTCGCCGTCCTGCTACTTCTCATCGGGGGCTCAAAGTTGCTCGCCGCGCGCCGAAGACTGAATGAGGAGTTCGAAGAGATCGAGGTCGAGGTCGGGCAGGAAGGTGACCTCGCGCCCCAGCACGAGCGGGAGGGCGACTGACGGGTGGACGTAACCGAGCTGCTCAGGCACATGGTGGAGGTCGGCGCGAGCGACCTCCACCTCAAGGTGGGCAACGTACCGTTCGTCCGTGTGGACGGTGAGCTCCTGCCTGCGCCGTACCCGGCACTGTCCGCGAACGACACCGTGGGGGCCGCTGTCGCCCTGATGCCCGAGCACAAGCGGCGGGAGTTCGACGACACTAACGAGGCCGACTTCGGCCACACCCTGACCGGCGTGGGCCGGTTCCGCGTGAACGTGTTCCGCCAACGCGGGGTGGTCGGTCTGGCTATCCGGCGCGTGCGCTCGGAGGTCCCGACGGTCGCAGAGCTGCTCCTTCCTACGGTCCTGGAGGACCTGGCCGACTCCGCACGCGGTCTCGTCCTCGTGACGGGCCCAACCGGGACCGGCAAGACTACGACGATCGCCTCGATGATCGGGCACATCAACCGCACCCGGCGGGCGCACATCGTGACGATCGAAGACCCGATCGAGGTTGTGCATGACGACGACCGCTCGATCGTGCAGCAGCGCGAGGTCGGCCTCGACACGGATTCGTACGCGGCGGCGCTCCGACACGTCGTGCGTCAGGATCCGGACGTCATCTTCGTCGGGGAGATCCGCGATCCCGAGTCCGCGCTCTCGGCGATCCAGGCGGCCGAGACCGGGCATCTCGTCATCTCGACGCTCCACACGATCGACGCGACGGAGACGATCAACCGCCTCTTGGACCTGTTCCCGCCATCGCACCAGCGCGAGGTGCGCACCTCGTTCGCGGGGGCGCTCCGCGGGATCGTCTCCCAGCGTCTCGTTCCGCGCGCCGACGGCAAGGGCCGCGTCCCGGCGATCGAGGTGCTCATCGCGACCGGCCGCGTGTACGACCGGATCATCGACCCGAGCGCCACGATCGAGATCCGCGATCTCATCGCGGAGGGCTCCTTCTACGGGATGCAGACGTTCGACCAGGCGCTCGTGCGCCTCGTGCACGAGGGGCTCGTCGACGAGGAGGACGCCAGGCTCGCCTCCACGAACCCTCACGACTTCGTGCTGGCGCTCCGTGGCACGATGAACCGCGGCGTGCTCGGCGTCGCCACGTCCTAACCCTGGTCGGCTTCGCCCGCCGCGCGCCGGGCCGCACGCTCCATCGGGTGCCGCCGGTAGCCGTAGGGCACCGCCAGCAACAGATAGACGGGGACGAAGAACGGTCCCCACGCCATGTACTGCCTGACGTGCTCGAGTTCATGTGCGAGGAGGCGACCCTGGACCGGCACGCCGCTCACGATCACGAACCCGATGGTCATGGCGGCGCGGTCCAACGAGAGCATCGCTCGGGTGAGGCCTCGCGGCGCGCGGTCGAACACTATCGCGGCGCCCTGGAGCCTGGGCAGCTGGAAGGTCAGCGTGCCGAGGAGCAGGCCGAGGATGGTGTTCGGGAGCGTCCACAGGAAGCCCAGGACCTCGATCACGTGCGCGAACGTACCGCAGGGCCGCGCCTCGACGGGGGTATCCTCGCGGGGTCATGGCCGGCCGGTCGTCCGATCCGGGCGCGCTCCTGCAGGTCCCCCCGCTCGCCGTCGAACTCGGTGAGCGCTTCCGCCTGGCCGGGCACGAGCTGCACCTCGTGGGAGGCGTGGTGCGGGATCTGCTCCTCGGGCGCGAGCACGGAGATCTGGACTTCGCGACCGATGCCCTCCCGCGCGAAACCACGAAGGTGCTCCGGGGATGGGCCGACCGGCAGTACCTGGTCGGGTTGAGGTTCGGGACCGTCGGAGCGCGCAAGGGCGACCTCGTGCTCGAGATCACCACCTACCGCGAGGAGGTCTACGCGGAGGAGCATCGCAAGCCGGCGGTGACGTTCGGCAAGGACCTGGAGACGGACCTCTCGCGGCGGGACTTCACGGTGAACGCGATGGCCGTCCGGCTGCCCGAGGGCGAGTTCGTGGACCCCTTCGGCGGCGTGAAGCACCTGGCGGCCAGATGCCTCGACACACCGCTCGACCCCGAGGTCGCCTTCTCCGATGACCCTCTACGGATGCTTCGGGCCGCGCGTTTCGTTGCGCAGCTCGACCTGGAGCCGGCGCCGCGTGTGATCGAGGCGATCGGGCGGATGCGAGAGCGCATGTCGATCGTCTCCTCGGAGCGCATCAACGATGAGCTCTCGAAGCTCCTGGTCGCGCCGAACGTGTCGAAGGGGCTGGAGCTGATCGTGCAGACCGGCCTGTCCGATGAGTTCCTGCCCGAGCTCTCGAGGCTCGGGCTGGAACAGGACCCGGTGCACAAGCACAAGGACGTTCTGCACCACACGATAGCCGTCGTCGAGCGGTGCGAGCCGGACCTCACGCTGCGATTGGCCGCTCTCGTGCACGATATCGGCAAGCCGACCACCCGCGAGATCACGCCCGAGGGGGTGACGTTCCACCACCACGAGGTGGTGGGCGCGCGGATGGCCCGAGAACGCCTGCAGGCGCTGCGCTATCCGACGCAAGCCGTGGACGACGTCGCTCACCTCGTGGAGATGCACCTGCGGTTCCACGGGTACAGCGAGTGGAGCGACAGCGCGGTCCGGCGGTACGTGCGCGACGCCGGGCCGTTGCTGGACAAGCTGAACCAACTCACTCGCGCCGACTGCACGACGCAGAACCGGTTCAAGGCCAAGAAGCTCGAGGCCCTTCAGGACGACCTCGAGGACCGGATCGCGCGTCTGGCGGAGGAGGAGAACCTAGGCGCGATGCGCCCACCGCTCGACGGCAAACAGGTGATGGACCACCTGGGCCTCCCGCCGGGACCGGACGTGGGCCGGGCGCTCGAGCACCTCATGGAGGCGCGGCTGGAGGGCGGGCCGATCGACGAGGAGGAGGCCTACCGGCTGCTCGATGCCTGGGCCGCGGAGCAGGCGAACGAGTAGCTCAGACGCCGCCGAGGCTCGACGGCGGCCAGATCACCACGAAGGCCTTGCCGACCACTCGGTCGAGCGGGACGAAGCCAAGTCCGTACCTGCTGTCGGCGGAGTTGCCACGGTTGTCGCCCATGACGAACAGCGAGTCCTCGGGGATCGTCGTCGGGGGGTAATCACCGTTGTGCGATATCGCCTCGCGTGTGAGGTAAGGCTCGTCCAGCACCTCACCGTCGATGTACACGACGTTGTCCCGGATCTCGATCGTCTCACCCGGCAGGGCGATCACGCGCTTGATGAAGTCCTCGTTCTCGGGTTGGGCGAACCCGATGCCCTCGCCCAGCCAGTGAAGGAAGCCGCTCACCGGGCCTCGGTCGGGTACCTCGCCGGGGTTCGGATTCTCGAACACGATCACGTCGCCCCGGCCGAGGTCGCCGATGTCGTAGGCGAACTTGTTCACGAAGACCCTGTCGCCGATCTCCAGCGTGGGGACCATCGACTCGGACGGGATGAAGAAGGCCTGGATCAGGAACGTCTTGATCACGATAGCGACGCCGAGTGCGATCAGGACGAGGAACGGCGTAGAGCCGAAGAACCGCCGCCGTCGCGATGTCTCTTCGGCCTCGGCCGTGGGATCGCTCGGGGCGGGCCCTACCTTCTCGGTGCGCGTGTCTGTTATCTCGGACATGGAACCCCAGGGTACCTTCACGCCACGTTCCGGGCCCGATGGGCGACGAACCTGCGCGTGTATTCGAGGGCGAGGGCGAGCGCGGCGGTGACGGCGAGGTTCCCGTACCAGGCACCCAACCCGCCCGCGACGAGCGCGATGGCGAGCGGTGCTCCTCGTAGGTCCGAGACGAGCCAGGCGTGGCGCAGTCCCGCGTACGCGAGGAACGCGGCGAGTACGGATACGGGCAGGAGCCCGAGGATCACCGGGATCTGGCCGGCGAAGAAGAGCCCGAGCGTGAGGAACGAGGAGCCGAGCAGGAGGTTCATCGTCGCCGTACGGGCCCCCAGGCGCACGTGGGCCGTGAGGCCGCCAGCCCCGTGACACATCGGCATGCCCCCGATCAGCGCGGACAGCGTGTTCCCGACCCCGGCCGACAGGCACACGCGTGACGCCGACACCCGTGCGGCCCGCTCGCCGAAGTACTCGTGAGCGAGATCGTTTACCGCAACCACCGCGTTCCCGAACGTGAGCGGCAGCTGCGGGATCACCAGAAGAACGAACGCGGTTCCGAACGCGGCTGCGGGCGGCACTCCCAGGTCGGGGAGCGCGAAGGAGGGTCCGGCCAGATCCGGGCGTGTCGCTGCGATCGTCGCCGCCAGTCCCGCCCCGAACAGCACCAGCGCGAAGACGTAGCGGCGCCGCTGTGCGGCGATCGCCACCCCCGCGAAGGCGATCGCGGCGAGCACCATCGGCCAGGGCGAGGCGGGCGCGGCGAACAGCTCGGGTGGATCGGCAACGAGCTTGCCCGCCGTCACTACCAGCAGCACGCCGACGCCCAGCTGCAGTGCCCGAACGACGGGCTTGACGAACAACCTCGCAACCAGGTCGGCGATGTGACCGATCGACAGCAGCAGTAGGAACGCGGCGAGCTCGAGCCCGGCCGCGTGGATCACGTCGGGGGAGAGCTCGCGGGCGACCGCGACCGCGGTCAGCGCCTTCAAAGGTTGCACCGGGAATGGGATCTTGAAGGCCATCCCGGTGGCGAGAACCAGCAGCCCGGCGCACACGAACACCGCCCCGGCGTCCAGGCCGTTCACGAGGATCAGGGCCGCGGCCAGCGGCACCAGGACGCCGAGATCCGCGACGGCGCCGGTGGCATCGGGCAGGGTCGGCCACGGGATCGGCCGGATCGAGGTTTCGGTCGCCGAGCTCATCCGCGCAGCTCGACGGTCACGTTCGTCGCCTTGACGGCCGCGACCGCCTCCATCCCCGGCGCGAGCCCCATCTGGTCGGCCGCCTCGCGAGTGATGAACGCGAGGATCCGGTGGGGGCCGGCCTGGATCTCGACGGTCGCTGCGAGCTTGTCCTTCCTGACCTGGGTTATGACGCCGGGGAACCGGTTCCTCTGGCTCGCTCTCGCGATCGGTTGCCGGGCGTTGCGCTCGGCCATGAGCCTTGCGACCTCGGAGGCCGCTACGACGCGCTGTCCACCAGCGGTGCGCGAGGTGACGAGGCGGCCCTCCCGCTCCCACCGGCGCAGCGTTTCCACACGCACGCCGAGCGCCGACGCCGCCTCGCCGATCCGATAGGTCGCCATGAGGGTCCGAGTGTAAAGGGTTCTGGGCGCCCAGTACCAGGGAAAGCTGACTAAGGTCGGGGATACGGACATGCCGGTCGCGGCTCGGTATCGTCTTGGAAGTGCGCCGTGGGGTGGCCGTATTCATCGGGTTCGTGGTCATCGCCGTCGGCGCGGTGGCCCTGGGAGGCGGCGACGAGGTGCCGCGGGTGGGTCGGGTGGTGTGCGCGAAGGAGGGCGCGCGTGTCCTGACTCCCGTCGTTTCGACGCAGACCGATGGTCTCCACCTCCAGGTGGTCAACGTCGGCAAGGACCGTAGATACGAGGTTTCGTCTCGCACCACGGCGGCGGGGACCATCGCGGGCGTGTTGCCCGCCGACGGGATCATCGACCTGCAGTTGACCCTGTCGCCGGGAGAGATCGAGTTCGCGTGCCTGCGCGTGGGGACCGGAGAGCGTCTCGTCGTCAGCTTCGAGCTCCAGGATCCCGATGAGCTCTGGACGCCCGATGCCCTCGCGTGCGCCGATCAGGACAGCGGGGTGTTCGAGACCGATTACGCGGTGGAAGGGTTCGAGGAGACGGCGCGTCGCGCCCTGCCCGGCCTCGAGGACGCTGACCGGCTGGTGAAGCCCGGGTACCCCGACACGGACTGGCACGGCGAGCTCCATGTGGTGATCCGCGAGGAGCGGACCATCGGCCGCGTGGTTCGCGTGCTGAACCACGGCACATGGAACCTAACGGTGGACGCTTGCCCTGGGACCGACCTCACCGAGGGCGCCGTTGCCGAGACGGGCGCGACATAGGGGTCAGACCGCGAAGCGAACGTGCATGACGTCGCCCTCGGCTACCACGTAGTCCTTGCCCTCGACGCGGACCTTGCCGTGCTTCTTCGCCGCCTCCATCGAGCCCGCCTCGACGAGCTCGTCGTAGCCGATCACCTCCGTGCGGATGAAGCCGCGCTCGAGGTCCGTGTGGATCACGCCCGCCGCCTCGGGCGCCGTCGCCCCCCGGCGGACCTCCCAGGACCGGGTCTCGTCCTCGCCCGTGGTCAGGAAGGTGATGAGGTCGAGCGCCCCGTAACAAGCGCGGATCACGCCCTGCAGTCCCGGCTCGTGCACGCCGAACTCGTCGAGCAGCGCCTGCGCCTCTTCGAGGTCCATCTCGGCCGTCTCGGCCTCTATCGAGGCGTAGACCCCGACGGTTCCTTCGGGCAGATCGGGCGGGATCCCCGTGCCCTCCTCGAGGTTCGCGACGACGACGGAGGGCTTGATCGTGAGCGGCGCGATGGGCCTCAGCTCCCGACGGTCGTCCTCGGTCAGCCGGGCGGCGGACAGCGGCGTCTCGTCGGCGAGCGCCTGGCTCGCAGCTCGGAGGGCCCGAACCTCGGTGGTGTCCTTCCCCTTCGCTCGCTTGATCGCCTTGTCGAGCGCCGGCTCGATCACGGCCTGATCGGCCAGCAGCATCTCGGTGCTGACCTCGGCGAGGTCGGCCGCCGGACGAGCCTCGGGCCCGAAGCAGCGGAGCACGATCGCCAGAGCGTCCGTCTCGCGGAGTCGGGCCAATCCCTGCGGGCTGGAGGTGCCTCCGGGGACGTCGACGAATCCCACCTGCGCAGGCACCGTCCTACGTGAGCGCTCCATCTCGGACAGGACCCTGAGACGTGGATCGGG